>MDTG01213294.1_pt1 | contig 29989 bp, 32 predicted proteins | sample 811421 | NCBI WGS metagenome assembly MDTG01 (sample SAMN05326645, study PRJNA326480) | marine metagenome | isolation source: seawater | place: Pacific Ocean: South East | collected 2011 | reverse complement strand
GTCTTGAAAAAAGCTTGTTCCCATCTGAGCTTGATCATCAGATCGAGTTTGGGGCGCTGCATTGCCTTTTTCTGAAGCTTTAAGAATTAATTCTTCTTCAATAAGAGTTGACTCACTCCATCTATGTTCATATTTTGCGTAAGGTATGCCAAAAAAGTGATAACACTCGTTTTTAAATAGCCCTTCAAATTTACCAGCCTTACATTCTGTTAAAATCATTTTTTTCCTTATGGAAAGTTATTATATAACAATACATAATATCAATTCGGGATGTAGCGCAGCCTGGTAGCGCACCACACTGGGGGTGTGGTGGTCGTCGGTTCAAATCCGGCCATCCCGACCATCCCGAACATTAATGTTTAGGTAAATTTAAAATCCGATTCTTTAGTTCAATAAAAAGAATAAAATAAAACTTTAATGAATATTTGCTAGTCTGATATAAATCTTGATTTTTTTTTAATTTTTTAGGAATTAACTTTAAAAACTCTAATCTTCCCTCTCTTTTAAAAAGAAAATAATTAAATGTTCTAGGATTTTCTCTATTATGTTTCTTGAGATTAGATTTAAAGTAAATATTAAATGTATCAGATAAATTTTTAACATCGATATATCTAATGATTTTTTTGTAATCTCTATGAAGATCGATCTTTAATAATAAACTCATTAAGTCCTTTTCATTATCAACAATGTTTCTCAAATACTTTATGTCATATAAGAAAACTGGACCCAAATTAAAATTGTGAAGCAAGGCAGCATGATATGTAATGTGGGCAATTAAATTGTTAATGTCAGGAACCTTTATATCAACATCATGCCATTGCATGTTTATTTTTTTATGGAGAATAGATTCAGTCAATGGACAATCTTTATATGACTCAATAGCTGTGACTCTATGATGAAGTTCGACTAGTGTTCCTTCGTCATTCACTAAAACAGGTAGATGATGTTTATAGTTAGTGAATCTTGCATTATCAGAAACCAGTGTATTCATGTATTTAAAGCCAATTCCCTTTAAAAGTTCATATGCTCTGGCCAAGGATTCTTTATTCACCAAAACATCAATATCTCTAGAGTGCCTAACATAATTACTGACATAAACATTTATTGCCGATCCCTTCAAAAAAACATGCTCTAATCCATTTTCATTAAAGACTTTTGTAATTCTTAATAAATCTTTTTGATTAATTAAATTTTTAAGGTTTGAAAGATCTGATTGTTTTTTTAGGCCCGCTATGAGTTGGTTTTCTATATTACGATCATAATCGAGGTTATTAAGGATTTGATTTGGAATACAAAATCTATTGGTTAAATCTAATATTTCATCATAAATATTCTTTTTAATTTCACTTAGATAAATCTTATCTCCATGTAATGGATTAATAAAAATATCTATAAATTGTTTTTCATTCATTAGAATCTCTCTGAAAAACTATTTAAAAAATCATCAAGAGTTTTTAGTTTTCTTTCTCTGGTGTATTTAAAATGATGAGATTGGCTTATTATCTTTGCTGCTGCTTTAAATCTAGGTAATGCACTTTCTCTTGAGTAGGAGATAAATTCATTTGATAAAAGTAAACTGAGTGAGGTTTCATTACTTAATTCCTCCAACACTGAAGGGCCTTTATTCCAATGTAAATAAATAAAATAATTAACTAAGACTGGCTTTGAAGAAAATCTGCTTTTATCAATGATATATCCTTTTCTGTTAGTTGATTTTTTTAGAAAAGTAATAGGATTTTCAAAGGAATCTTTCTTAAATGCATTAATCTTGTCAGATATTTTAATAAAACTATATGAAGGCAAGAGCTTGAGATCACCCTCATGATTATCGAAAATACATGTATCTTCCGAGGTAAGAGTTCCTCCCATTTTTAGAAGATGCGATACAAGAGATGATTTTCCAGATTGAGTTGGGCCACAAAAACAAAACACTTTGTCGTTGAAAATTACTGATGATGCATGAATGGCAAACTGTTTTCTCTGATTAAATAACATTGCAAATGGATAGTTTAATAATATATGTACTAAATCATCATCGATATCATTAAAAAATCTTATTACTATTTTTTTACCTAAAAAGATTTCGAAAAGCGCAATACCTTCAACAAAATAATATCCATATTTCTCACTGCAAGATGTTTGATGATTAGAATAATCATCACTAAGATCTTTAGTTTCATGAACAAATTCTAATGTAATTATATCTTGCGTAGGATTTTGAATCTTATCGATGCCGAATTTGCAGAGAGAGACATCTGACTCTACTGTTTTGCAGTATAAACTATAGAACAATCAGAAATTTCTAGGAAGGAACCAGTAAATCAAATTGGGTGTCACCACCACCAATAAGATTTACATTTGCAACAATATCTTTAGCATTACCAAGATTCTCAATAGATGGTTTAGACCAATCTTTGGACTTAGTAATATTGCATTTGCTGTTATTTTTAGTATTCATGAATACATTCCATCAATTAACTCTCATATTTTATTGAATTATATTAAATAAGTCCAGATTTAAAGCTTAAAGCTATTTAAGAAAGTGTTTGCTGATACAAATATCTGGAGATTTATTAACTCCTCATCATTCATATTTTCTCTATTTTCACAATTCTTAATAATTTTTTCTATTTTCTCTTTATCTATGAGATGAATTAAATTTTTATTAATATTTTTATACTCATCTTTTACAATACTCAAATCAGAGTCTTTAAAATTCTTAATCAGGCCTGATGAAAGAATGCTTTTGTCTCTTTTTACATGCTCGATAGGAAGAAAATTTGATAAGAAGTCTCTTAATATTTTTCTACTCAATCCGTTATCTAATTTATTTTGATTGGGCATATTTAAACAAAAATGTATTAAGTCTTCATCATAAAAGGGACTAAAGTTTTCAATATCAAAGTATCTAAAAAGATCGTTTCTATACTCATTTGCCAAAAAATGAAGATCAATAGAAAGTTTTCTTTTATGGGAGCTAAAAAAAGAAATAGCATTTTTTGGATTTTTTTCAATTTTTATATCCTTTTTTAATAGCGTATTTTTCCTCTGCTTAATTTTAATATTTAACGCTTCTTTAACAGCTTGTTTCATGAAGAGATTTAGCAATCTCATAAAACTAGTCTTTTTGAATTTTGAGTACAAATATATTTCTTTTATAAATTTAATTATTCTTAGTTGCTTCAAATAAATATAAAGTGTTTCAAAACCATGAGAAACTGTATTATCTCCATCAGTGCCATCAAGAATAATTTCTATACCATCAGCTTTTAATTTACTTATTATTTCTTCATATATATAAATATTTGGAAAGTGAATTGGTTGGTTGATTATCTTTGTAAACTTTTGAATTGGAATTATTGGTGATTTTCCCTCCATCTCAATCGCCGAATGATGATAGTTCGTAAAATTCTCAATATTCCTCTGATATTTTTCTTCATGAATCTCACTATTATTTGTAACATGGCTAAAGTTTGCGGAGTATGTTTTAACGTCATTATAATTATTTTGCTTTAAGGCGATTGCTATTGCAGATGAGTCTAACCCTCCACTCATCATTACTCCAATTTTTTTCTTCCTATTTACCAAACTTGTGACCGCCTTATATAAGATTTCTTTGAAGGCCCTATTTGGATCATCATCATTTTTTTGAAGGAATATCTCTCGAGATAATGTATATTCATCTGAAGTTAAAGTCATTCCTTTATAAGTTAAAAAGCTGCCAGGCTTTACTCTATCTATTTCATTAAAGAAAGTCTTTTTATTTGATCTATAGTCCCAGTTAAGATATTCCATCAATTTCAATTTATTTAGTGTTATTTTTTTTAAGTTTTTTAAAAGAGATTTAAGATCTGAAGAGAAAAAAAATTTATCATCATCAATAGCATAAAAAAGTGATCTAGTTCCTCTAGTATCTCTTATTGCTTTAAAACTCTTTTCATTAAAGTCATATAGAAAAATATTAAAGGAACCAAAAATATGGCTTTCGAGACTAAAATTTATGGAGTAAAGGTATGCAATCTTCTCTTCAATAGATTCATAGCTTTTGGAAATCTCAATTACCTTTTTAGATAATTTTGAGATTCTTCCGTCAATATAGATAAAAATCTTTTTATAAGAAAATGTATATATATGATTTTCATGAAATTCAGAATCAGTTTCTGGTGTGGCAGAAAAATCAAATATTTTTCCATTATTTTTTATACTCCCGATTATTTTCATATCTATATTGAGAGTATAACTTTATATGAACCAATATTTGCATCATCATTTAAAATGATATTCTCATCAAGAATAATCCATGCATGTGATTCAAATAAGCCATTCTTTTTAGTGCTTATCCCAATATTTAGTTTTAAGTTATCACTTCCATTAAAGATAGTTTTTAATACAGATGCCCTTATAAGACAAGAAATATTAGGTATGATTGAGCAAACTATTTCAATAGACTTAATTACATATCTTATTTTATTTATTTGAAGAATATTATTTTGGCGTCTCCTTAAAAGTTCTATGAGGTTTCTAAAACCTCCAAAATTTAAATATAATTTTAGAAATATTAGCAAGACTAAGGTTAACGAGAAAGCTGTGGACTTAATAACAAATTTCTTCAATTATCTATTACTAAGCCAAGACTAACAAAGTTTCTAATTAATTCATCGACATCATCATCAATATCTTCTGCATCAGGAAATCTGGATTTAAGAATCACTTTGATGCCGTCAGAATCAAGACCACTTTCAATATCTTTCCAAATTATTGAGGCAGATTCAGAAAGCTTATAATATTCACCATCATTTATATTCAATATATAAACATTGTTATCAATAGATTCAGAAGTAATATTTTTGGAAATTCTTAAATTTTTTTTCATCAATAAGTGCCAATTGTCCCTCTTTTTTTAACTAAGTGTATTGTAGAGTTAAATACAAGTATACAAATAGCTAATAACAATATTGAAAAAGAAATATGCATAAAAAAAAGATTCGAAAATATATATTGATCAAAAGTATTATTTATTAATAGGAGTCTTGCAGAATTAAGTTGGCTTGTTAATGGAATAAAATTAGAAATATTTTGCATGAAAGCTGGCAAAACAGAGACTGGATATATTATTCCCGAAAAAATTGAAATAACTATATTAATAAGAAAATTAATCGGATCAGATTGCTTAAAGTACAAAACAAAAGATAGTGCTAAAAATGACAAAGCTAAAAAAGGAATAGACATAATAAGAAAAAGAAAAAACGCAATTAGGATTGAAGATATTGAAAATAAGTGGCCGATAAAAAGCTGAATTATTATGATATAAAGAATAAACTTAAATATGCCCTTAAGGAATGGGTATGCTGATGAGCATAAAAAAATATATATAGGATCAACTCTGGAAACAAAAAATATTTCAATATAACCAAATGATTGCGCCTCTCTTAAAGAGTTTGTCAGTGATCTCATTATTGTTATAACAATATCAAGAATAGCAATCCCAATAGTTGCGAAAATGAAATAATCATAATTATATGGCTCAAGATGGATACTTTCAGTATTCATGAAAGTTTTAGAAATAAAGAAAAAAGACACAGCTGTCAGCAATATTCCAAAAAACTGGCTGTAAAATGAGATCTTATAGCTATAGTCAACCAAAAAATCTTTCTTAATTTGATTAATAAAAAAAAACTTTTTGTTTAACTTAAACATAATTCTCTATAATTCATCTCATTGCTATGATCTTCATGAGATGTAAAAATAACCAATGTTCCTTCTTTTAAAATAAAATCAGATAAATAATCAAATACCATCTTTTTATGATTTACATCAAGGGATGAAAATACTTCATCAAGTAAAATTACTCTTGGATTTGATGAAAAACCTCTAATAATCGACATTATTTGCATTTGACCCTGAGATAACGAAGAAAAAATCTTATCTTGTAAGCTTGATATTCTAAAATATTCTAAATGCTCATATATGGAATTAAAATTGCTTTGCTTATTTTGTAAAGAGTGGAAATATTCTAAGTTTTGCTGAACTGTTAACCTATGGAAGAAAGTACGCGAGTTTCCATCTATAAAAGCTAAGTTATTTTTTTGATTTAAATTATAATTAAAGACTATTTCCCCACTATCGGGTAAATAGGTACCATTTATTAGTTTGAGAAGAGTTGTCTTACCTGAGCCATTTTTTCCACTTAAAAAGTAAATATTATTTTTCTTAAAAATATAAGAAAAATCTTTGAAGATCTCTAAGTTATATTTCTTATAAATTGATTTTAGTTCAAGCATCATTGAAATAATTCTAGTTAATTAGGATTTATATTATATATAATTATCAGCTATTGAAATCCTTAATTAATCCTCTGTTTAATATCATCAGAGGGCTTAAAACTTAATCGTTTTCTAGCTTTTATTCCAAACTCTTCGAGGGTTTTTGGATTCCTCCCAATCCTTTTAGGAGTTTTTTTATATGAAAAAGTCCCAAATTTATTAATATTGATATTGATATTTTTATTATCAATCAGAGCTTTAAAAAAATTCTTAACAAAAAAAAGGCTATCTTTTTGTGACAGCCCTAATTTGATCGAAATATTCTTTGCTAAATCTTTTTTGGTTACAGGCAATTATTAAGTGCCTGTTCCTGTTCCGGTGCCCGTACCAGTTCCTGTTCCAGTTCCTGTTCCAGTTCCAGTTCCAGTTCCTGTTCCAGTATCGTCATCATCATCTGAAGGATCATTAGTTATTGTAATAGTGATTACTTGTGAAACAGAGTTGCCACTCGCATCTGTTACTGTAACAGTAATTACATACTCTGTAATGGATTCGTAGTCAGGAGCTGTAACAAAAGATAGAACTCCGTTTTGATCAATAACAATGTTATCAGAACCAGTTACGGAGAAAGTAACTGAATCAGCATCATCAACTTGAATTGTTCCAATTGAGGTCTGATTTTCAGCTACTGAAAAAGAAGATGGTGATGTAATTGTTGGCGCTGATGTATCTACAACATTTACGGTTCTGGTTGCAGTGACTGAATTACCAGAAGCATCTGTAGCAGTGTAAGTGACTGTATATGTGCCAACGGTGTTAGTATCAACATCTGATGTTGAAGTTACAGAAACTTCATCAAGATCAGTTGCTTCAGCCCCAGCATCAATATAAGTTGTGCCAAGCTCGACAGTAACTGGATTATCGCCTATTACTGAAATCACAGGAGCTGTAGTATCAACAACATTTACGGTTCTGGTAGCCGTAGTAGTATTTCCTGCAGCATCAGTTGCACTATAAACAACTGAATAAGATCCAATTGTATTTATATCAACATTATTACTTAATACTGAAATAGTTCCCTCATTCGTAGTTGCTCCTGCATCAGTATATTGTGATCCAAGCTCGACAGTAACAGGATTATCTCCAAGAATAGTTATAATCGGAAAAACTGTATCTGGAGGAGTAGATGAGTCTTCAGTTACATTATCAGCTATTACGATACCCGCTAGTATTAAGAGTTGCTCAATAATTGATAACTCAATAAGCATATCCATTCTGTTGTTAGCAGCCATAGGAACTGATGAGTCATTTTCATCTTCATCATCATTATTTAAAGCTTTTTTAAGAACTTCCCTTCGTTCGAGCAGTTGATCTAATGAATAGGACTCTAACCTTTGTGAAATCTCTGCTATTTTCTCATCAGAAACCGATTCAATGTTTTGAGCGTCTGTTAAGGCAAAAGGGAAGATAAGTAAAATTGATAAAATAGTCTTCTTCATAAGTATGTATGTAAAAACAAATTATGCAAGAAACTTGATTGGAAAACAATAACTTTAAACGAAATGTGTATTTTTTAACCATAATGTTTTTAATTTATAGGCCTAAATTTTACCAATAAATCATACAATGTATGCTTTCTTATTAATTTTGCTCCAGGATCTTTAGTAAGAGGTCTCCAAGAATAATTTATATAGTTACCAAAGACAGGTATGTTAAAAAATATTCCTTTATCAAAGGAGCCTTCACCAAATTGTTCTGTTGAAACATCTGTAAAGGTAGCAAAAATACCAAACTTAGTTCCATTATTAAATGATCTAGACATTTCAAGTGTAATGCCCTGATCCCCTGCTAGATACTCGCCAAAAGACACTTTTGCATCAAAAGGTATGAGTTGGAAATTTCTATAGTAAAAATTTACATGCCCGATTGTATTCCTATAATCTAGCGCTCCAAAACGCATTTTATAATCTCTCTTTTTAACTTCAAATACTTCAAATCCAACTCCAAAATTTAAATCTTGTTTGAAATATAAATACTCTAAGCCTGCTCCAAAAAACATTTCCTCAAGAATGCCTCCGGTTAACATAATATGATGATTTTTTCTTGGGGTCAGATGATAATCTAATTGGGCTCTTCCAATGATGAGACCTTCACCAAAATTTTTTAAGTAATCTTTTACATCAGATCTGACTTGAGCTGGATATGTATTTTCTGGCGGTATATAAAAGTCATCAAAGTTATCAATTAAAGAAAATTTAACATTTGATGAAAAAAATAAATTATCTTTTATAACGAACTCACTATTATTTTCTAAAAGGATTGCACCTTTAAAAAACTCTTCTCTTGACGCTAAATAAGGTCTTAAAGTCAAACCCGTATTAGTAACAAATTTTGATTTTTTACTTCTTTGATAGACTAATTCAGAATTTTTTACAAAATCATCATCATATTCAGATATCCCTTGAAGATCTGCTATTCGAAGATCTTTTTTAATTTCTTTGTTGATTCCAGCTTCGAGAGAAGCTTTTTTAATTATATCCTCTATAACATTTAGATTTGGGTGAATAAACTGGGTGAGCTCAATGCCGATAGCTTCATCTGTTTCTATTATTTTATTAACAGTGATTCCATTATTTTTTACGCTTCTGATGAATCTTTTATATTTATCATCATTTTTGTTATGTTCTACTTTTTTATATCTATGCCTTGGGTTGCTGGAAATTGGATTATTCTTATATGAGAATCTTAATGAAGTGTAGTTTCCCCTTTCGTTAGAAAACCCAATTGAAAAGTTGTCACTAATGTTAAATTCAATCCCTAATGAAAAATCTTGTTTTGGTAAATCGTAGCCTACTCTTCCGGGAGTGAGTGTTGTGTCGTATTCAAGTTTTAAGACTGCTTTATTGCTTAGCACATGAGAAATTCCAAAAAAAGGTGAAACAGATTCTCCTGAAAAATATCTACTTGGTTCAAATTGACCGCCCTGATCTTTGAATGAAGATGGTCTTTTATTAAAGCTATCATTGATATAACTCAATGGATTTTTTAAGTTACTACTTGCCCCATTAAGAACACCCCAACCAAGCCCAAAATGAAGGTCAGTTTTATTAATACCATAACTAGCCACAATATATTCGGAGCTATATAAACCTGTACCTGCAATATCATTAATGCCAATTGCAATTGCTGGCAGTTTTCCTTCACTTTTGAGCCTTAACTTAAAATTAAAACCTTTATCTTTGTAATCTTGATCACAAACAGGATCAAGACTATTTCCACAGTATGGTTTTCCATCAATATTTGAGTAAAAAAATGATGCCTCAAGCCAGTCATAAGGAAATGAGCTAAGAGTAATCTTTTGATCTGGGGTACCTTTATAAGCAGTAATCCCTATGGATGATTCGTCATATAATCTTGCAGTAGGCATATTTATGAGACCAATTATTCCATGATTATTGAATGAATTATATTTTATGCTGTCACCTAAGAGATTCATCGAAAAGATTCCTATTACAAATATAAAGTAATAGTTATTCTTCATCTAAAGAATTAGTTTTTTAGAGATTCAAGGGCGGCGGCAGTAAATGCCATATCAGATAGTATTTTTGCTATAGGAAGCAGTCCCTCTAATAAAGGATCATCAATCGAAAGCTGCCTTGGAACAACTACTGTATCCCCAACATCCAAAGCCACATTACGATTAAATATATTTCTAACTCTTACCTTCTCGATTACACCATTTGCCCTTATAACAAACACTTTATCTTTATCAGCGAAATCAATAAAACCACCTGCTAAATTTATTGCATCCCGAGCTGATAAATTTTCTTCAAATGAAAAAGCAATAGGATTTAGTACTTCTCCTAAAACATTTATTACGTTTGGATTCTTGGGAATAATTATGGAATCACCATCAAGCAAAATAGTATTTTTTGCAGCTACTGATGTTGGACTAAAGTCACCAGCTATTCTGCCAAGGTTATCAAAATTAATGTTTTGAGCTAGCGCAGTCAAAATATTTGCATCGACTATTTGAACTCCATTTTGTATGCTAGTCAATATAGCTTTATTTAATTCATCCTTTGATTTCTGAATTGAGTTAATCTGTCTAGATCTTACGGAGGCTCTTGTAAAAACTATCCCTTCCTCAAATGCCTCTGATTTAAAAGAACCAACAAGTTTATATAAATCTTCAAGGGTAGTATTTGCTTCAAGTACATACTTCCCAGGATATTCAATTGCACCGTCAATAGTAACTGTTATCAAATCATTTATAGGAGATCTAAAAGAAACTTTGTGATATTTTTGTGAAGAAAATCGCATGCTTCTGTAATTTTGTTGAATTACTATACTTTCAAGTGGGCTAATATATGTTGCGATATCATTGACATCGCTCATATCTAAACCTAAAAAATCCACAAATGAATTCACTGAAAATTCTCCATAAACAGGCATTGAGTATGCTTCTCCTTTATGATTAAGTGTTAATGAATATTCATTAATCATATTCCTTGATATTCCACTTACATCAAATGACCTATCATCAATACTTGCAAAATAAACTTTTGAATTAGGAAGTAGGTTCACTGAATTATAAGTAGAAGCATCCTCTAAATTAAATAAAGTTGTAGATGAAATAAGGTTATCTTCATCAAATTGCTCAAGGACTCCTAGCCATGGATATACATCAACAAACTCAAGATTTTCTATAAGGGATTCTAAATCTTTATATGTGTCAGTGCTGTAAAAACCCGGCTCTCTAATTGCGCCACGAACATTTATGCTGGAAACGCTCTTATTCACATAAGAATTAACATTTACTGAAACGATATTTAATAGATCCTTGCCTAAATCATCCGTTACTATTCCTAAAATAGTTCCTTTTTCTGTATTAAGCACATTTGTAGTAATGTTGGATTTATTGGCTAAATCGGTAAAGCCTAAAGCAAATGAGATTAGATCTGAAAGTTTTTCTCCTTCAACTGTTTCATAAATAGCTGGTCTTACAATTTGTCCTGATAAATTAATGAACTGCTTCGCTGGATCGATAACTATCACATCTCCAGCTTCAATTGTTATATCTTGCGACCTATCGCCCATAATGAGCAATCTATATAAATCAAAATTAAAAACTTCTCCTGTATTTCTAATAAGTTTAATTTTCCTTAATGTTCCTATTTGAGATATCCCGCCAGAATAGGCCAAAGCACTCGAGATAGTACTAAAGGGATTTACTAGGTAAGTCCCCGGAGTTTTTACAGCACCAACAATAGTAATTTTTTTTGCAGCTAAATTCTTAATAGATAAATCAATCTGAACTCCAATAAATGACTGGTCAACTAAATTTTTTAACTTCTCTTTAACCTGACTTAGAGTTTCACCTACTACAGAAATTGATCCTATTTCAGGAAATAAAATAGTTCCATCGAGTTTTACATCAAGATCAAATATAGCTTCTTTTGATCCTGATAGGATCACAGTAAATTGGTCTTTTAGAGAAATTTTGTAATCATTTGGGAGAGGGAGATCTCCAACAGCTGAAATATTAGTTGGTAAGGTAGAAAAATATCTGTAGCCATATTTTTGTCCAGCAGAATTATTAATATCTGCAGGTGTTTCTATTTTTTTTGTGCTCTCTTTAACATCAGGTTTTGGTAATGAAGTTTTTGTTAGATCTCCATCAAGATTATCCTTTAAAATTGAAATCTGAGCTGGCGTAAGACCATCCAATAAAGAAAGATTATTCTCTTGTGGAAAAGTGATAGAGCTTATAGTTAAGACACACAATAAAAGTGAGTTCTTTAATTTATTTATCATTTTTTTTTTAATAATTTTAATTATATATTGTGTTCTTGCAAAAAGTTAATCTTTTAATTCTTTTAACTACATTCCCGGAATAGTAATACCTTCCAGTTTTAAAATCGGATTTATAAACTCATGAATTTTCTTATTTACTTCTTCATCTGACAATGTCTTTGATTTTGATTGGAATATGAATCTATAACCTAGTTTGACTGAATTAGATTTACTATTTTTGAAAAAGTCAAAGATAAATACTTTATTTAATATTTCATCATTAATTTTTTCAAAATACTCAATTACAAAAGAAACTTTTGAAAGGTCCGTAATAGAAAAAGATAGATCTCTTTTGCTGCAAGGATAATCAGAAATAGGCTCATACTTGTTAAAATTTAAGTGTTCTTTCTTTGGCATAAATTTTTTAAGAAAATCCTTATGTATATTGTCGATAATTATTTCTGCATAAAAAATCTTATCTTTCTTTTTTGTATCAAGAGTGGCTCTATCCATCTCGATTACTGATATGGCATTATTATTAAGCTCTAAGTCAAATAGATTTTCTAAATACTCCTTATCGAGCTTCCTAGAAAAATCTTCATAATTAAGTCCTAATCTTCCACTGATAATAATGCCTAATCTCTTTTGTTGCTTATTTACAGAATCATTTGTATAAATATCGCTTATTTCAAAAAGCTTTATTGCGTCCTTTTGCCTTCTTTCATTATATAAATGGTTCTCGGTTAGTGATTCTTTGAGAGATGTCCTTAGATATTTTCTTGTTACGTCAAGAGGATTATCTATAAGAACAGAGTTTTCAATATTAGATGATGTAAAAGGAAAATTTATTACTTCATTGAAACCATTTTCTTTTAAAAAACATTTAATTTTTTTTACTCTTTTGTCATCATAATTTTTTGAGGGATCATTTATGGTAACTGGCATGCTGGGTATATTGTCATATCCAATTACTCTTGCTATCTCTTCAGCAAGATCATTTTGTGTCTCAATATCATTTCTATATGAAGGCACTATAATTTTTTCATTTATCGAAAACCCTAGGTCTCTTAGAGTTTCGATATATTCAGTCTTTCCAATATTCGTTCCCAAAATATCATTTATTTTTTCTGAATCAATAGGAATCTCAACTTGCTCTGCATTTAATGAAAGAAATCTTTTAATCTTTAAACTATGAATTGAAGCATGGTCCTCAACAATTCTTGCGAACCTTCTTAAAACATATTCATGACACATACTATCAACACCTCTTTCAAACTTATGAGCTGCATCTGAATTCAAATTATATTTTGTAGACTTCCCAATTATTGATTCTGGACGAAAATAAGCACACTCAATGAGAACTTTTTTTGTATTTGAGGAGCATGCAGAAGATGCTCCACCCATTATGCCAGCAAGGCTGATCACTTGATCCTCTGATGAGAAAACACAATTTTCTCCAGCAAGCTCAATTTTAGAACCAATTAAGGTCTCAAAAATTAAATCACAATGTTTATTTTCAAAAATAATTTTATTATTAATTTTTTCCCTATCAAAACAATGCGTTGGTTGGCCAAGCTCATAAGATATATAATTTGAGATATCAGTAAAAAAATTTGTTTTCTTGTTATCTAATAAATTATAAAAATTTTCAAGATACGGTTTATAGGTTGAAACATTATTTCCTATTTCTATTTCCATAAAAGTAATAGACGGGCAATCTTTGGGTGAATGATTTTCAAAATCTATATCGAGCTCCTCTATATCTCCATCATATACTTCGATTTTATTAGAATAACCATAGAAAATATTTAGATCTCTAGCTAACCCAGAAATTGAAAGGCAGTCTCCCCTATTAGGTGTGAGCTCAAAGTCAAAGATCTCTTCATGAATTTCGTGTTCATGACCAAGCTGAAAAAGCTTTTCAGAAATATCCTTTATAGATGGCTTTTTATTTAGAAAATCTAAAAGATTTTGATAATGAATCTTCATTTGAATTGGGTTAGAAAATCAAGATTTGATTTATAAAAATCTCTTATATCACTGACTTCATATTTAAGCATAGCTATTCTTTCTACACCTAAACCAAAAGCAAGCCCACTAAATTCTTTTGAATCAATATTACAATTTTCTAAGACTATTGGATTCACAATCCCACATCCAAGTATTTCAAGCCATTTTCCATTTTTTGATAAGATATCGACTTCTGCTGAAGGTTCTGTAAAAGGAAAATATGAAGGCCTAAATCTTATTTCAACTTCTTTTCCAAATAAATTATAAAGTATTTCATGAATTAGACTTTTTAAGTTTGCAAAGTTAACACCTTTATCAACATAAATGCCCTCAACTTGATGGAACATGGGTAAATGAGTAGCGTCATCATCTTTTCTGTATACTTTGCCTGCTGAAGTGAAAGCCAAAGGCGGCTTAGTTTCAAGCATGCTTCTAATTTGTATTGGCGATGTGTGGGTTCTTAATACATTTTTTTTATTTTGGACATAGAATGTATCATGCATTTGTCTTGCAGGATGCGATTCTTTTATATTTAGCATGTCAAAATTAAATTCCTCAGTCTCTATTTCAGGTCCCTTTACCTCAGTAAATCCAAACCCTTTCAAAATATCTATAAGAAAATCTTTAGTCTGATTAATAGGATGAAATGTTCCCTCTTCTTTGAAGATACTTGGAGGCTCTATGTTGTCCAAATTAGACATAGATTTAGGTACTTAACTAAGTGCAGTTTTTACAATCTTTTCAAAAGTAGATTCATCGTTAACTGCTAAATCAGATAAAATTTTTCTATTGAGTAAAATATTTTTTGAATTTAATCCATTTATTAATTTTGAATACGAGACACCAAGATTTTTTGAGCCAGAGCTTATTCTAGAGATCCATAAAGATCTGAAAGCTCTCTTTTTATTTTTTCTATCTCTAAAAGCATACTGTAGAGATTTAATATTTGACTGTTTAGCGGTCTTAAAAAGCCTACTTCTAGCTCCATAATGACCCTTGGTAGAGCTCAGAACTTTCTTATGTTTTGCTTTTGCGGCTAAAGCTTTTTTTACTCTTGGCATAACTATTTCCTATTAATTAATTTTGAAGCCATTACAAGAACTGTGCCAGTTAACTTATTGAGTCCTCTATTATGTCTTTTTCTTTTAGTTGACTGCTTTGAAAGGATATGATTTCTGTTAGCTCCCCTGCTTTTAATTGAGGACGCAGTCTTTTTGAAGCGTTTTGCCGCTCCAGAATGTGTTTTTAATTTATAACCCATAATTATCTTATAAAAATTAACTTTTCTTTTTTAAGGGAGATAAGACCATTTGTAATTGCCTACCTTCTAAAGAAGGCTCTTGATCAACCTGGGAGATTTCAATTAACTCTTCTTTGAGTTTGTTAAGTAATTCTAACCCCAGATTGCTATTAAGTATTTCTCTACCCCTAAAACGGACACTTATTTTAGTCTTATCGCCGCCAAGAATAAAGCTTTTTATTTTTTTTACCTTTATATTGTAATCACCAGTATCTGTTGATGGTCTAAATTTAATCTCTTTTACTGAGGATCTTTTAATTTTTGAATTAGAGGATGACATATTTTTTTTCTTAGCGAATATATGTTTTCCATAATCCATCAATTTACAAACAACTGGATCTGAGCCCATAGGAGAAACCTGAACAAGATCTACATTTGAGTCATTTGCCTTGGTTAAAGCATCCTTAAGAGAAACAAGCCCAAGCTTTTCTCCATCTTGACTAATAAGCATAAGTCTATCAGCCTTTATTTTTGTATTAATAGGAACTATGTTTTTCTTAATGGCTATGATGTATTACCTGGAAAGAATATTTGAATTATATTTTGAGAGCGAAAGATTAAACATTTATTGGGCGATTTTATAACAAAAGAATATATTTTTAAACAACATTATGGCTCCAAAACATAATGATTCCATTCTTTATTATCGTTGAGATATAAATCTCTTTTGTTTAGTCTAAAATCATTTCCCTCCCAAAATTCAAAGGAATAAGGTGCAAATGAAAAACCACCCCAATAATCTGGACATTTCGTTAAATCATTTTTCTTTTTTACATCTTCATACTTTTCTTTTACATCATCAAAGTATGGGATTATCTTGGATTGATTAGAGCTTATTGCTAATGCATTTTTGCTTTTGGATCTCAATTTAAAATAATCATTATTAAATTCTGAAGGAGTCTTTTTTATTTTTGACTTCATTCGAATCTGCACATTAATTGATGGCCAGTATATTAAAGCACTTATCTGGTTGTGATATGAAAAGGCATTAGATTTAGGAGATTTGTAATTGGAAAAAAAAATAAAGTCTTTTTTATTAAGAAATTTTATATTTACAAACCTAGAGTCTACTTCTTTTTTTTTAATATCATAGGATGAAATAGAAACTGCTTCAATATTCTTTTGTCCAGAGCTGAGAGCAAGATCATATTTTTCTTTAAAGATTAAATAAGGTATCTCTCTGGATAAACTATTAAATTTGATCATTATTTAAAAAACATTACTATTATTTGAGTTTAAATTACAGAATAAAAAGATTAGCCCCTAATACTTTTATAATTTTTAATATACCAATCGTAGGTATTCTGAATTCCTTTATCAAGACTTATGCTAGGCTTCCATCCAATTTTTCTTAACTTTGAAGAGTCCATAAGCTTTTTTGGAGTACCATCAGGCTTAGTTCTATCAAAGTTTATGTTTCCGCTCCATCCAACAACTTTAGAAATTTTTAGAGCTAAATCCTCAATGGAAATGTCAATTCCTGCTCCAACATTTATATGAGAAAGTCTTGGGTTTGTATGTTTATCAAAAACTTCATTTCTTAAATTCATTATGAAGATAGATGCAGAGGCCATATCATCAACATGAAGGAATTCTCTCATTGGCTTTCCTGAACCCCAAATAGATATTTCTTTTTCATTTTTTATTAATGCATCATGAAATCGCCTTATTAAAGCAGGTATAACATGACTGTTTTTTGGATGAAAATTATCATTAGGACCATATAAATTTGTTGGCATAACACTTCTATAATCTCTGTTGTATTGACGGTTATAGCTTTCACATAATTTAATGCCTGATATTTTTGCTATAGCATATGGTTCATTTGTTGATTCGAGTTTGCCAGATAATAAAGAGCTTTCCTTTATAGGTTGTTCAGCTAACTTAGGATAGATGCATGAAGACCCTAAAAAAAGTAACTTTTGGACATTTGATAAATGTGCAGAGTGAATAACATTTGACTGGATCATTAAATTTTCATAAATGAATTGGGCTGGATATTCGTTATTAGCATAAATGCCACCAACTTTAGCAGCAGCTAAATATACTTGATCGATCTTTTCATTCTTAAAAAAGTCTACTACTGCTGATTGATCTAGCAGATCAAGCTCATTTCTTAAGAGGGTTATAATCTTATTAGATTTTCTAGAAGACAATTTCCTAACTAGAGCACTTCCAACCATGCCTTTATGACCTGCAATGTAAATATTCATTATAATTTTTTAACTAGGTTTCAAACGATACTGAAGGATCAAATCCATGAGATTTTAGAAGCGCATATCTTTTGGCATTCTCTAAATCATGAACAATCATTTCAGAACACATTTCTTCAATTGTTATTTCTGGAGTCCATCCAAGCTTTTCTTTTGCTTTTGACGAATCGCCTAAGAGTGTATCAACCTCAGCGGGTCTGAAATATCTTGGATCAATTCTTACTATTATATCCCCTACATTTAAAGATGGAGCATTATCACCTTCAATAGATTCAACGATACCTATTTCATTAACACCGTCTCCCTCGAACCGAATAGAAATACCAAGTATCTTTGCTGATAATTCTATGAATTGCCTCACTGAGTATTGAATACCAGTTGAAATTACGAAATCGTCAGGCTCGTTTTGCTGAAGCATCATCCACTGCATTCGAACATAATCCTTTGCATGACCCCAGTCCCTAAGAGCATCAATATTTCCCATGTACAAGCAATCTTCAAGCCCTTGACTAATATTAGCTAATCCTCGAGTAATCTTCCTAGTAACGAAGGTTTCACCTCTTCTTGGGGATTCATGATTAAAAAGAATACCATTGCATGCATAGATGCCATATGACTCTCTATAATTCTTAACAATCCAATATGCATACATTTTAGCTACTGCATAAGGTGATCTTGGATGAAAAGGTGTATTTTCTTTCTGGGGAGTTTCCCTTACATCGCCGAAAAGCTCAGAAGATGATGCTTGATAAAATCTTACCTTTTTTTCCATCCCAAGTAGACGAATAGATTCAAGCAATCTTAAGGTTCCCAAAGCATCAACATCAGCAGTATATTCGGGGGTTTGGAAACTAACAGCAACATGACTTTGAGCTCCAAGATTATAAATCTCATCTGGCTTAACTTCTTGAATAATTCTGGTTAAATTTGATGCATCAGTAAGATCTCCATAATGAAGAATAAGATTTTTATTATTAACATGGGGATCCTGATAAATATGATCAATTCTTTCTGTGTTAAATGAGGAGCTTCGCCTTTTAATTCCATGAACTTGATATCCCTTTTCAAGCAGAAACTCTGCAAGGTATGATCCGTCTTGGCCTGTGATTCCTGTGATTATGGCTTTTTTCATAAATAATTTATCTAAGTCAACATGTGGATTCTAAACCTAGGTTAACATCTCTTGCAACTTAGCTTTTAAAATATCTAACAAAAACTTTGGAGCAGAAATAAAAGTTCTTTTCCAAAGCCTTCTAGGTTCTTGGATTAGTCTAGGTAGCCATTCAAGTCCAGATTTTTGAAATATTAAGTTTGATCTCTTTATATTACCTGCATAGAAATCAAACACAGCCCCAATTGCAGCTGCAAATTTTATATCTAGATAATCTATGTTATCCATTATCCATTTTTCTTGCTTTGGAGCGCTCATCCCAACCCACAATATCTGTGGCTTTGCTTTATTGATTGCTTTTCTCATCAAATCTAATTCAACTTCATTAAATTTATCCATAAAAGGGGGTGAATAGGTTCCAACCACTCTTATATTAGAGAAATCCTGTTTAATTCTTTTTTCTATTTGTTGCAATGTGGATTCTGATGAGCCCAGAAAAAAAACATCTACACCTTCTGTCTCTTCAAATTTTTTATTAAGCCCATCAAAAATATCATTTCCTGTAATTCTTGATTTAATTGATCCTTTGAAGAACTTAGAAGCTAAAACGATTCCAGCTCCATCAGGGATAAGCCAGTTAGATGATTGGAGGGCTTTTTGGAAACATAAGTCCTTACAAGCCTCTGCGTATGAATGAGGGTTAATACAAGCTAGCCAATATTTTGAATTGCCATTACAGATACATGAATATATTTCATCAACACAATCTTGGATATTTAAAGAATCTACTTCGAAATTAAGTATTTTTTCTTTTTGCATTTATTATTTAACTGTTAATTTTTTATAATTTTCAATGGCGCTTCTCTTATTTATATAATCTCTATAAAGGCTTTTTGATTTTGCAACTCCTTTGCTGCTTGTTTCGTTGCCACAAATAATAACTAAAAATGTAATTACTACAGTTGGAAATGAAAGAGGATTCCCAGTTAATAAAAAGCAAGATAAGAGCACAACGATAAAAAAGTTGCTAGAGCTTTTTAGAGAATGCAAAATCAAAGATATAAGCAGCATAAAAAACCCAAAGATACCATAGTCTGAGTAAACTCTGATAAAGTCATTGTGTGGCAAAATCATTGAGCTTTCAAGATGTAAATCTGATAAAAACATCACAGAAAATCCTGGACCATTTCCCATAAACGAACTGCCTTGAGCAAGTGTATAAAGCCACCAATTAACTCGACCTTTGAAAAAAACTCCTATCTCACGAAGACTGCTTAAAAGATCTATAGAAATCTGAACAACATCATAGTTCAAAAAAATAAATAAAATTATTGTACTTACAATACCTATAAGCCATGCGCGCAGTTTTGATCTTAAATTGGAAAAAATCCAACCTGCAATTGCTCCAATCAAGATTGCTCTTGCGCTTATGATTAATGTGGCGCCTAAGATGCAAGCAACAATGAATAAATTTGGTGCAAATGATAGATAACCTGCAAAAGAAAACGCCAGTATTTGCGGAATTGCACCAACATCTTCACTTGACTGAAATATAATTATAAAAAGAAGAGTCAAGACGGATAAAGAAATCACAAGAAAATCTAAAAAGGGGCTCCTATCAAGTTGTATTTTCTTTAATTTAAAGAATGACGAAAAAATAATGATTAGAAATGAGAAGGTTGTATTTAAAGCATTAGCAAATATTCTTGGATCTGAATTATAGCTTACTGGAGAAAAAGAAAAGACAATCAGGAGAGTTAAAATCATACACAAAAATAAAAATACTAATACCTCAAAATTTCTGTTTAAAAGACAAATAAATATAAGTATTAAAAAAGCTGTCAAAGCTGGCAAAATGATCGCTGTCAGAGGAATAGCAACGAAAACTATCCCTGTTGTGAATCTACTAATCTTAATTACCATTTTTTAAATATAACTCTTTCTCGATTACCATTGTCATAATCTCTTTTTGAGTATCCTTATCTATAGATGCAAATATATTATATTTTCCAATATTTTTTGTTGATGTCTTTGCTTCAAGAGCTGCTCTCATTAATAACTCGCTTTCAGATATTTCGATATTAAGAAGATTAGATATTACTTCTTTTGATTTTTTGCCAAGGATAATAAAATCTTCAAAATTAATAATCCCATCATATTTTGATAGATCAAGTGCATAAAAACGCTCATATTCAGAAATTAAGCTACGCCCAAGTGGATTTGAATCAGTGAAAAATAACATTTTTACAGACTTGGCTATATCACCATTTTCATAGGCTTCTCTTATAAACTTGCTTACCTTATGATTTCGTTGGATCAACATATAATTTAAATAGCTGTTTAAGCAATCCCAAAGAGATCGACGCACAAATACTGATTGAAATCTTGAAAAATCAATGACTCCTTCTTCAGTAAGATGGCCAATATGCATGCGGCCCTGCTCTGGGATTATTTGTCTCTTATTAATATTTTTTTCATTCCAGCAACGAGCCCAAGAGCGTCTATAGCCTCCCATCAAAATACATTCTTCAATTAAATTCGTTCCTGCTTTAGGAAGAGTATTAATGAATAGAGGAGGAAGATTCTTGTTAACTGGGCCAATAAAGTGAGTTATTTTTTTTATTTTAGAAAAGCGAGGAATCATATTTCAAATTTATTGAAATAGCCAAAACGTGCTCCATCCTCGCTCAAGCCTATATTTTCAAGAAACTTCTTGTTAGGATTTGATAATCTTTTAACTATAGTTCTCTTTTGCAGTTTCGTCATATATATGGAAATTTTTTCTTTTAAAACAATTCTTCTTAGATTTTCTCTTAACCATGAATTCATGAAGTTAGGAAACTTAAGGTTTGGAAAGAATTTGTTTTTAAATTGTACCAAAGGAACCTGAATTGAATATGCATCTGCTTCCTTCGAACCATCTTTTAGCATGCGTTGATTTTCTTTTTTATTTGGGAAGTCTAGTTTATTGCCAAGTAAATCACTCCAAAAGTCTTGCTCTATTTTGCTTGACGCAAGATTTTCATAGAATCTAACGTGTATAAGGCAATCTTTAAAGATCTTCCTGATTTCAAATAAAATATTGTTGTAATTATATAAATATCCTGTTGATCCATACTTATCAAAATTTTTTAATGCGCTATCAATATAATCCTCAAGTGAGTGAATATCATTAGAGAAATCAAAAAAATGAGTTTTACTCTCAGCATATAGTGAATGCATCAGTTCGTCTTGTCTGCGGATGTAAAGGATAATTTCAATATTTTTTGGATCAAAATTGTCGCATAGAGACCTTAACCCTTGAAGAGAAGTACGAAAACAACTAGGAGAAAAAATACCATCTTTAAAACCCCTCATGCTTTCCAAAATAATGCCCTCCTGAGAAAGTATAAGATCTTTTTTATCAATTTGCCTTTTATATTCTTTGGAAACAAAGCCAGAAAGAATTTGAGACTTCAACTTACTACGTTTTAGTTTTAAGTTATTGTATTCCGGAGTAATAATAGAGAATTTATCATCTAATTTTCTTAAGACTTGCCTTTGGAGAAAAGTAGTACCTGTTTTTGGATATCCTAAATGTAAAATTGCTCTTTTCATAAATTTACTTAATATTTTACTTTGTAGCTTGTATCATTTTTTAAAATTCTATGCTTTTTTGGCAAAGCTTTTCATAAATTTTGTCTAATTCATGCATACGTGATCCAAGCTCCAGGATAATGGAATTCTCTAGACTCGATCTTTCAGATTCTTTTCTAGAGGTTGGTAATGCAATAGATAAATCAAAATTACTTTCTTTATGATTTCTTTTGTTAAATGCTCTCCCGAGCTTTTTTTCTTTAATAATAGAAAAGACTTTGCGTTGATCGACCTTTAAAATTTTTCCTGACCTTGATTTAGAAGGAAGTGAAGAGAGGATTTTCTCAACAACTATGTCTGTTTTGGTAGTTGCATCTGAGAAGTCAATAAAATTTATATGATCAGAATTTTCAATAGCATAAGAATAAAATTTAATATAAATATTGCTCATAGTATTTAAGTCGCTTTTTGGGAACTTCATCTTAAATGAGATCAAAGACTCTAATGGCTTACGAAAAACGATGAAAATAGGAATAGAATATTTTTTTCCAAAGTATAATTGCACTATATCATGCAGATGTGAGGCTAGTTTTAATTCTTTTTTATTTGCCTCCTCTAAACATGTGCTTAAATAAGTGTTTGCAGATCTTGGAAAACCTTCTACCACTATGTCTGTATCTTTTTTTACAAGGTTCTTCAATTTATCTCTTTTAAATAAACTTAAATAAGCTCTATAAAAATAAAACCAGAGAGATGTTTCCCATGCCAAAGATCTTAGAACCCAAGTATTTCCCAACAAGTTTAGTATTTTCATATTTCTCTCTGAAGGTATTTAAAAGCATAAAGAGTAACTATACAAAGGATAATAATCTTTGATATCGGAACTCCAAATTCTCCAAGAGCAAATATTAATATTGGACTTATAATTAAAGAAATTAAAGCACATGAGAACATCATTAATAACGCACTATTAAGCTCTCCCTTTGAATAAAAAGTTGTCAGAAGAGTTCCTGAAACAACAGATGAAAGACTTACAAGTATAAATAAAAATAAAATTATCAAAAAGTCTTTTGAAATTTCTTCTATATCTCCAAAAAAAGAAATTAAAAAAATTAAAGACCCTACAAAAAAAGAGAGGATAAATATTACTCTAAGTCTTTCGAGTATAAATACTTTTAAGCCAGCATTTCCTCTTTCATAATTAACCGAAGATCCTGAAGACATCAATCTATATCTCATAGCTCTAAATGGCAAAGAAGTAGCATTAGCTAAACTTTGACAAAGACGGATTAATCCAAATAATTCTTGTCCTAGAAGAAGTTGAGCAAAATAAAGGGGTGCATTTACATGACTATAATTGAGCACAGCAATTGTTACAGCATTTCTGCTCATTAAAAGCTGTTTTGAAGAAGGTTTAATATAGCTTTTAAAACCTTTTCCTCCTGAAAGAACCAAGATAAATAAAGCAGTCCCTAAAAAAATATTAATAATGGTAATAAACATAACAAATTCTTGAAAAGCATTTGGCGTCCCAGAAAAATTAAATCTCAGCAAAAAATATATCATTACAGAAATGAAAATTAAAAATCTCAAGCAATCAAAAGTAAATAAATATTTTGCTTTTGAAAAAGCTTGTATCCCTCCTCTGTTAATTTCAATTAAAAAAGATGAAAACAAGAAAAATAATATTTTTGGGTTTGTGAGGTAATCGCTGACATTAAAAATATTTTTTAGTATTGGTAACATGTAAAACCCAAGCAAGAAAAATATTATAGAAATAATCAAAAACCAAATGAGAAGTCCTCTAAAATAGCTCATCTTTTTATTCCATGAATATTTAGCTGATATAGATACTGCTGGTTCAATTAAAGAAGCAGTAATTATTTTTGATATAAGTACCGAAACTAATAGATAGAAACTAAAAAAACCGAAATATCCTAAATCCCAAAATGATGAAATAAAAATAGCCAGACTTATATTTGTGAAACTAAAGAATACCTGTCCTAATATAAGAAATGAAGATGAGGAAAAAAAATAATTCTGCAGTTTTAAAATATCCATTTCAATTGCTAATCTCTAAAGAGTCTAACGAATCTTCTTTCAAATTCTGCTGTTGAGAAATTCTCCAGATAATGTTTTCTTGCTTGAAGCGCTGTTTTAAAATCTATAAGATATTCATTAATTTCATCAAGGTAATAATTGGTATCCTCAGCTGATTCCATAACTATTCCAACTTGAGGAGTCAACATATTTGGGATTGCTCCAACTTTAGTAGATATTACTGGAACGCCATATGATAGAGCTTCAATCACACATAATGGGAAAGATTCTCTGTGGTAGTTTGTTGGAAAAAGAAAAATATCTGCAGATTCAAAAAGTTTGCGTTTTTCTTCCCCAGCAACTACGCCATGATATTTAACGAGATCTAACAAGTTTTCTGAATCCAAGAAGCTAAAAAAATAACTTTCTGTTTTCTCAGAATCCCAGGCACCTGCAAAATTAAATTTATAATTATGATTTCTTTGACAAGCTGCAAAATCTAGGATCTTTTTATAGCCTTTGCTTTCAATCATATTCGCAAGATATAGAAAACTTATGTCTTCGTTTTTATTTTTAAATTTCTCCTCTATATACTCTTCAAATTGCTTTTCTTTAAATGGATCTTCAACACAGTTAGGTAAATAATTAATTTTTGAAAGATCAATAAAATCTATATATTCAGAACACAGTGATTTATCCAGGAGAATGAGATTTGCTCTTGAAAATAGCAGTCTTCCTAAAAGTTTATTTAAAAAAGATTTTAAAATAAATTTTTTAATTCCCTTAGCATGAAAATGTAAGTAATATTTCTTTTTATAAAACCTTGAGTAGGCTCTTATTGGGATCATAAATAAGCAATCTCTATAAAAAGCAAAGCCTCCTGGTGATGCAGTAAAGTAGATGAAGTCAGGTTTATATTTAAAAAGATCTAAAGTGATTCGAATAAGGTGAGCAAAAGAAAAGAATAACTTGTTAAAAGAAAATCTTCCAATATCTTCAATATTTTTTGCAATCTTTATAGGTGAATAAATAATATTTAAGCTTTGATTTATTCTTTCATTGTCTCTTATAAACTCTCCTACTTTGGAAGCGCCATGAATGGGTGGAGGGACATGCATAATCGCATAAATTCTTTTTTTTTGAGTCTCTTTTAATTCCATTATTGATTTCTGCTATGCCACATCCAGGCACTTTCGATAATTTCATTTATTTTTTTATACTTTGGTTTCCAATTTAATTCGTTATTGGCAAGTTTGTTATCAGCTACTAATATTGCTGGATCACCTTCACGTTTTTTTTCAACTTGATATGATATTTTTGTGTTAGTGACTTTTTCACATTCTTTTATGATATCAAGCACCGAAAAACCGCTCCCATTACCAAGATTAAAAGCAGAGAAACCTTTTAATTTTTTCATATTTTCAAGGCCCAATAAATGTGCATTTGCAAGATCTTCAACATGGACATAATCTCTTATGCATGTACCATCGTGAGTATTGTAATCATTGCCAAAAACTTTAAGGTCGGTTTTATTATCTAAAACTGCCTTTAAAATACTCGGAATTAAATGAGTCTCAGGTTCATGTGATTCACCTATCTCACCTGACTTATGAGCTCCTGCTGCATTAAAGTATCTAAGGCATAGTGCATTTAAACCCGTAGAAAGGCATAGGTCCTCAAGAATATTTTCCACCATTAGTTTGCTCTTTCCATAAGGATTTATTGGATTCTTAATATGTGACTCAGAAATCTTGTCCATCTTTGGATTACCAAAAATTGCCGCGGATGAGGAAAAAACTAGATTGTTTATATCATTTTTAATCATTACATCAATAAGATTGAGTGATCCAACCAAATTATTTTGATAGTAAAGGCTTGGTTCTTTTAAGGATTCTCCAACAAGTGACTTTGCAGCAAAATGAATAACTCCATCAAATTTTCTACCCTTTAGTAACTTTAATAAATTTTCTTGATCAACCAAATTGGCTTCGATAACCTCGCAATCTTTAATAGACCAATCATTGCCTGTTGAAAAATTGTCAAGCACAACTACTTCATGATTATGCTCTTGGGCATATCTCACCATGTGAGATCCTATGTAACCAGCTCCTCCAGGAATTAAGAGTTTCATTAAAACTTTTTATTGAGATAGAGCATGAAGGTAATTATTTTTTTATTATTGATCTAAAATGCCTTAACAGAACAATAAAAACTCCAAGCATAGTTCCAAAAAAGGCACCGAGAATACAAATTATTGCTCTATTTGGAGAATTCTTTTCCTCCATTGCTTCAGGAGGATCAATATAATCAAAAACATAAGATTCTTTTGCTTCAATCATTGTTAATTTTTGTATTTCTTGCTTCTGAATTTCTGCCATAATTTGCTTTATTTCTGCCAAGCTAGTCTTAGCTATTTGCTCATTTAAATAACTCACTGCGATTTCGGCCTCTAATTTATCTTTTTGCCTATAGAAAGCATTTATTTTAGTTATCATCAGCTCAACCCATTTTTTTGCAACATAAGGTGACTGATGTCTAATTGAAATCCTTATAAAGCCCGTTATTTGATCTTCAGTAATTATTAAATGATTATTTTTAAAAACATCAAAGCTTTCTTGAGCGCTCGGGATTTGTGTTTTGGGATATTCTACATCTCTGACCCAATTATTTGTTTTTTCGTCATATATATCATTATCAAAAATAGTCCTATTTTTTATAGGATCCCATGAATTAACTGCCAAAAGTTCAGCAAGATAGATTTCAGGCATTATTTCATTCGCAAAAAAACTGAGTGATTGCATTTTTTCTAGAGCTTCTTGTGTATTGTCAATGGAAGCATTAGATGGAAGATTAATACCTGCAATGCTCGCTAGACCGCCAATGTTTCTTAAATTACCAGGAGCTAAGTTTTGATCATTTGAGGGTGCCAGAAGAGCGCTTGATTGGTATATATTTGGTAAATTTAAGCTAAAAATAACTATTAAGACTGAAGATATTACAAAAGAGGATGAAATAGTTCGCCACCCTGCAAGCAATACATTAAAAAAAGCTGAGAAATTAATTTCGCCATCGTTTAGTATTGAAGTTTCTGTATAGATTTTATCTGACATTAAATTGTTTCTCCCTAAATAAAATATTTTATATTATTGTTCATGTAATCCTTAAATAAATCTTAAAACTAGAATTATGGTGCCCAGAGCCGGACTTGAACCGGCACGAAGTTGCCTTCGAGGGATTTTAAATCCCTTGTGTCTACCAATTCCACCACCTGGGCAAGTTAGGTACTTTATTTCTTAAACTTTATTCTTTGCTCTATCTCCCTTGGATCATCATTATACTTGCCTCTTATATCATTGTTAACGTCTACAGCGGCTTTCAAAACTCTAAAATCTAAATTGCTTTTCTTAAAAAACTCCAATAACGCAAAGGAATCTTTTGGCAAACATGCTCCACCAAACCCTTCTTTTCCATCATGTCCAGGAACTGACATATGGCTATTTCCCATTCGCGAGTCTTTTTGGAGATATTCAATAAAGTTTTCCCAAGTATCATTAGCATTGGTTGCTAAAAAGATTTTCTTCATCTCATTAAAAAATGATACCTTTGTTGCAAGAAAAGAATTAATTGAATACTTAATTAATGAGGCGGTTACAATATCTGTTTCCACAAAATCCCTACAAACACATTTAGTATATTTGATATAAAAATCTTTTATTTGGTCTATATCATCACTTCTACCACCAAATACCAACAAATTAGAGTTGATAAAATCTTCGTTGGCATGCTTTTCTCTAAGGAACTCTGGATTATAAATAAACCTCTTAATTCTGTTACTAATATTTTTTAACCTATCAGGAAGAATTGTGCTTTTGAGAACGATTAGACTATTTATATTTAATTCAATTAACTCATCTATAACTGTATCTACAATGCTAGAATCTAAAGAAAGGTCTTTTTTAAGTGGAGTTGGAAGGCATACAAAAATTATATCTGGATTGAATGCTACTAAATCTTTAGTGGATGTATTTAACTTGGGATCTATGTCTAATTTTAAAACTGAATCTTTTAATCCATTGGAAACTGCTTTTCCAACAAAGCCACAACCAACAATACCAATTTTCATGGCATATAAGATGAATAATTCATAATCTTATTTTAGACTATTTGTAATATATTTATTTTAGTTTTCCCTCTTCTCGGAGCTTTTTCCTAATTTTCGTTGCACTAATAGATGTTATTGACTCTTCGAAAGTCTCCTCATCAAAAGCATATCCAACACCCCTTCCGTAAGTAATATTCACGATATTTGGAACCAGCATGATTTCATACTCAACACCTCTTTTAAAACCATCTTTTGCGAGCCCATCTTCAATATTTTTGCAAACATCATTCCAATCAAAAGGATTGTCATCCTGGCCATCTCCACCAGATGCCCCCTGAACGTCTCTTACTTGAATTATAACTTGTCCAGTTTTTGCAACACATCTCTTGAAAAGCTCTTGATGGCCCTGATGCCATGGTTGCCATCTTCCTAACATCTGAACAGTTGGTTTTTTCCAATCAAACATATTTTTCTTTTATATCATGAGCAATATTAATATGATTCTTGTCATTCCACTCAGTTATGTGAAAATCTACATTTTCCGGTTCAACGAAAATCTTATTTGTATCCTCAAATCTTCCCTCTTCAATTGTATCCATCCAAATTGTAATATCTGCATCAAAATTTTTACGAGTTTCAGAAGTTGGACATACGAAATCACATATTACAAATCTACCATTTGCTTTTTCAAAATCAGCAAAGGATCTCATTCTGTTTGACTGTCTCTTTCTTCCTTCATCTGAAAAGTCCCAATCATTGGCCATTTCTCTGACCTTGTCTGCGTTATACCATGCAGATTCTAAGAGAGGTTGGAGTCTTTCAGTGAGATAAGTTTTTCCGCTTCCAGGAAGCCCCATTACAAGTATTTTCATAAAAATATATCCGGATAAAAAACATATTATATAGAAGAATTTTAAATATTAATCTTTTTTAATTTAATTATTTTAAGTGGAGGCTGAGGCCGGAATCGAACCGGCGTACACGGATTTGCAGTCCGCTGCATGACCACTCTGCCACCCAGCCGTTAGAGAGAATTATATACCTAATTTAACTAAATCTTTTTGATTGACAACGCCAACTAATGAATCATTTTCCATAACAGCAAGACATCCTATATTTTTTTTAGCCATTATATTTAAACATTCAGATGCTAATTCATTAGGAGATACTGATATGAAGCCTTTGGACATAATATCTTGAGCAGTCATATCAAAGAAATAATTTGATTTATCAATTGCTCTCCTTATATCTCCATCAGTTACTATTCCAAGAACATCATTATCATCAGAGGAAACGAAAGTAACACCTATGCCCTTTTCCGAAATAGTTTTTATTACATCTTTTGATAATGCATCTTTATTTATTATTGGGAGGTCGTCTTCTGAAATCATTATATCTTTTGCAGAAAGAAGTAATCTTTTACCCAGAGTTCCTCCTGGATGTGACATTGCAAAGTCTTCTGGCTGAAAGTCTTTTTTATTCATTAATGAAATTGCCAATGCATCTCCCCAAACAAGAGTTGCTGTAGCGCTTGAAGTTGGAGCAAGATCAAGTGGGCAAGCTTCTTTTTCAACTTTT
>MDTG01072930.1_pt1 | contig 29993 bp, 26 predicted proteins | sample 811421 | NCBI WGS metagenome assembly MDTG01 (sample SAMN05326645, study PRJNA326480) | marine metagenome | isolation source: seawater | place: Pacific Ocean: South East | collected 2011 | reverse complement strand
TGGTTCACATAATCTTTGTCTCGCAGGCGGAGTTGCGTTGAACTGTGTTGCAAATGGAAAAATACTTCGGGAAGGACCGTTCGATAAGATTTGGATTCAACCTGCCTCAGGTGACGCAGGAGGGGCACTAGGTGCAGCCCTAACATATGCAATCGAGAATGGTGAACCTCGCGATCTTCGTAACAAAGATGGAATGTCCGGTGCTTACTTAGGACCTTCTTATTCTTCAGAAGAAATAAGGTCGACCCTGCAAACTGCTAATGCTGTTTTCGAGGAATTAAGTGAGGATGATTGCACGCAGAAGGTTGTCGATGCGCTTGCCAACGAACAAGTTATTGGATGGTTCGGCGGGCGTATGGAGTTTGGGCCACGGGCACTCGGAAATAGATCAATTATTGCCGATCCTTGTTCTATAAATATGCAACGAAAATTGAATATGAAAATTAAATATAGAGAAAGTTTTAGACCGTTCGCGCCTGCCGTTCTTGAAGAATTTGCTGATGAATTTTTCGACCTGGAGGGTGAAAGTCCTTACATGCTAATAGTCACTGACGTTAAGGAGGAGAAGCTTCGTGAGTTGAGCGAGCAAGAGACGAAGCTTCAAGGACTAGACCGCTTAAAAGCCATTAGAAGTTCTGTTCCAGCTATAACCCATGTTGATAATTCCGCGCGTGTTCAAACAGTAAATGCTGAGACAAACCCGCGATTTCATAAATTATTAGAAAAATTCATGCAGAAAACCGGGTGTCCCGTTCTTGTCAATACCAGCTTCAACGTCCGCGATGAACCAATAGTATGTTCGCCCCTAGATGCTTATAATTGTTTTATGCGATCCGAGATGGATGTGTTAGCTATAGAAAACTTTATTTTATTCAAAGATAAACAAGTCTGATATATGTTTAGTGAACCAATCCTAAGTTGCTTGAAAGCCCCGGGGTCTCCGGATGATAGTGAACTGATCCAAGAAATTGATGCCCTAGTGGATCTAGGAAGTCAAACACGATATAATAACATTGGTACAGTTCCTAATCTGTATGAAAAACCAGCAGGTGATGGATCCAAGATTGACTCTTCCGTTCATAGTTTTTATGAAGAGAACCCGTTTCCAAGCTATGAGGGACTCCAAGAGTTTGGTGATCTTGTTACGCGCGGGCATAACAATCCATTCATGCAAAAGATTTTGGAGTCGATCGGATTCAACAAAAAAGTTCTAGAGTGTGGTTGTGGCACTGGTCAGATGAGCCATTTCCTGCAGCTTAATAACAACCACGTTTTAGGAATAGATGCATCTGCAAAAAGCCTATCACTGGCCATAGAACATAAACTTTATAATAATTTAGAGCGGAGTAACTTCTGCCGGATGAATATATTTGATCTCGCTCTCAAAGATGAAGTTTTTGATGTAGTCATCAGCCACGGCGTTCTTCATCATACTCATAATGCAAAATTAGCCTTCGAACAAATCCTAAAAAAAGTGAAACCAGGCGGCTTAATAATCATTGGGCTCTACAATAAATATGCACGTGTCATGACTTGGCTTCGATCCAAGATGCACCGATTTTGGGGTGATAATATAGACTGGGTGGTGCGAACACGAATTCGTGATAAAGAAAAGGCTCGGATATGGATAGCTGATCAATATTATAATCCGCATGAAACCTGGCATACCATTGACGAGGTAATGAAATGGTTTGAAGAGAATAATGTTGAATATTTGAATTGTTCCCCTCCTATTCTTGATACGAATGCAGAACAGGGTAGAAATTTTTCAGATAAAACTTCTCCTGGTACTCATTGGCAACGAGTTATCACCCAATTAGGATGGATTGGGTCCATATCACGGGAAGGTGCACTTTTCGATATAATAGGACGTAAAAGACTTTTAAAATAAGAGTAACAAGCTAAGCTATCTATGTTAGAAAAGATTTCCAAATTTCTATAAACCGACTTTAACTGAGAAAATAGTATTCGGTCTTCAAATAAAAATAAGGTGCTAAACTCTCACTCTACAGGCTTCCATTGCGTTTTCTTCATTGCATCAGCTAGGGACTTTGCAATAAAGTCGCTGAATATTACTTGTCCTTTTTCGTTGTAGTGGCAGCAATCATCAGTGTAGACATGCTCTGTGGCACTATCAAAGACACCACTTGCATCATAAACAAGTATGTCTTTTTTCCGCATTTTCGGAACACTTCCTCTTATCTTATCATATCCCGACTTCAACGGTCCAAGAAGATATTCTCGGCCATGCTTTTTCTTTTTAGTAGGGATCACTCGATCCACACTATACAAAATACTTGGTTGGATGATTTGAACATAAAGTGCACCAATATCTTTCGCAATTTTGTGCATGGATTGCGAGGCACTTTGCCAGATAAATGACTGTCTCTTCATAAGTGCTTCAACATCTTTATGATCAAAAACCAAGTTAAGATCGGGGTTTCTATTTTTTCTTTTCTCTGTAAGGAAAAAGTGCGAGCGATCTCTCCAAGTTTTTTTATTCAAACTAGTTATCGAGAGATTTTGTCGGGTATGATACCAATCTTTTGCCTTATTAAAGACCCAACATGACGCCAAAGAACATCTTCGTGCAGATCTCTTGGCAGAAACAGAACGCCATTTATGATAAGATGCCATCACATCCGTGCCATCACCCCCACGCATATTTACCTGTTCTAGAAAACGCGCCATATTAAACCAAACATCTGTCGCAGGATGACTTATGTCATGCTGCATTTGGGAGTTGTGAAAGGCAGTAACCATTTCGTTAAAGCCATCAATATTCAAAACAACATCCAGCTTTTGATTTAGCATTTTGTAATAGGTTAAAATCATCAACTGTTGGGGTTGACGATATCCACCAATCGCAAAATTCAAAAAAGTAAGCTTTTTTCCCTTAAACTGCGGATATGTCTCTAATATTTTCCTAAAATGAGACCGCCATCTGATCCACTGACCAAATGAACCAGCTACAGACCCGCCAAAAACTCCTATCACAATTTCATTTTTCCCAGGGATATATGGTAGGTCACAACATTGACCTTCAGGTTTGTAATTTCTGAACCCGTGATTATTAGTAAGACCTGGAATACCTTTTTCTACATAACCAAAAAACGGATGAAACAGAACAGTCAGGTGTTTAAATAAATTTCCACTCAGGTCTTTTTTATCCTGCGCAACCAGCGTTTTTTCATTTTGATCACGCGTATAGAAGAATCCGCCCGTTTTGTACCAATAGGCTGTTGAGCTCAAAATCTCTATCGCAACAAAAAAGATGATTAAATTGAGAAAAACTATTTTAATTAATTTCATTTTTCCGAGTACTCCAAGCCTACTAGTATCTTCCAATACACTGAATTTTTTCTGGGTGCAAATTTCAACGCATAACCTAATTAAGTGACACGCAAATCAGTTTCATCTCTAACAATCCTTATGAATTTCTCATCGTCATTTTCTAGCGTATTAACTCCAAACTCCGATGTGTAGAAATTATCAAATTCATCTTTGCTTACCCTTTGTTTTTGTAAATCCGTCTCATAGCCTGAAATTAGCCGTTCATGTATTGGATTTTTTGAGAGCGAACTCCCAAAAGAGCTCTCGTTAACATCAAGGGCTCCCGGATCTTTGGATGGGGCGAGTGTTTCAATTTCTGCTTCGGAGTTCTTGTCATTCAATTCATTTTCTTTGACGGTGTTATCACCTGACTCCACCTTACCTGCAGCTTTTTCGGGATAAAAAAACACCGAGGTTTTCTCTTTAACTTTCTGCAATCCCCCAGCACCAAAGAGAACTTGTAGGGTTCGCACTAACAAATGCAATGATAATAATGGGTTTGCGAGAGAAAGGATTGCTTGTGCTGAAATTTTACTCTTTACTTCACTATCAACCGCTTCAATATTTTCATCGTTCTGCTCCGCTTCATTTAGAACAGTTGAATCTACTGTTGTAGGAGCAATCTCTGGTTCAATAGATTGTTTCTTCCATTCTTCTGGGGCTTTTGTAAACACATATGTCTGTCCCTTTTGAAAGACATTATCAAAACCTAAATGTGCAAACATATTTTCCATTTCTGGACCGGATGTACTTGCCCATGTACCGGTACTTGGAACCAAAAAGAATTTTTCTCCAGGACTCTCTGTAAGCCAATTTTTTGAGAGCCTGCCGAGGTATCTTAGTGCATATTGATGCATTTCACACAAAACATCTACACCGACAACCAAATCAACATCCAAGGTAATCTTTTCGAAATCAAGCACTCCAAATTTCCACCAAGGAACGTGAAATATTGACGGCTTTGAGGATTTCTTGAGATCACAAAATTCTAGATCCTCTGTAGCTAACTCCACAAGCCGGTCCGGAAATAATTGACTGTAGAGGCGGCTTTGATACACGTAAAAACCTTGTGTGATATCCATTGATGCATAACTATAGCCCGAGAGACTCAAAAGCGCCCCTAAATATCCGCAGCCTGGACCTACTTCAAATATTAATGAATTCTTGTTTGGACAAAGATATTTAATTAATCTAAGCACACGTATTGCTGATGGGAAAACGCCTCTTGGGACTGCAACTTTTCCGGAACTCTCTTTCGTGATTACAGCAACCGCATATATAATTTCCTTACATAATTCGAATTCTTCCTTTGTTACCCCACCGATTAAATTTTCATAATCCCAACTCATCCCCCCTTCGTGCATAGCGTCCACCCAATTACGCAATGATTTTTCATCTTCTATATCGGTAGGGTAGCCTGTTCTTTTAAAATGAGCCGGCGAAAACGCCTCTATTATTTTATTGGGCACAATCACCTGCGCGGCTTTTTCAGCTTCTTTATATTCCTGTATACCTAGTTTCATAATTTAATACCTATAAAAATTTTTTTTACTGAGACAGATGCCAAAGACTATTAAAGAACCATATTTAAAGGATTGAGCATATAGAAATTTCATAAGGCATTTTTATATCATAAATTTTTAGGACGAATGCGTTGCACAAACATTCAGAATAATTTTGCTATTTCATTTATGACAATCCTATTCCCTTTGGGAGTGTAATGACAGCAGTCATCTGAAAATAAACTGTTATCGTTCCCGGGAAGTAATTTTGCAAAATTCTTGAAGATCAAGTTAGGGTGGTTTTTAAGAATCTTTTCACCATGCTCTACTAAGTGTGGGTAAGTGGATGATACTATGGGCGGCACATGCTTGAAACTATGATTTTTTACACTGGGCTTGTAATTAGAATCAAACCATTGATTTGGCTGCAATATATGTATATACCGCGCTCCAATTTTTTTACTGATATGTGCCATTAGTTCGGATGATTTACCCCATAATTGAGCAGTTAGCATCGAAATATTTTCAGCATTCACTTCGATTGGTAAATTTTTAGGGGACCTTAAATTTACTCTAAATTGCGACCATGCCATTTCTTTTCGCTGCGAAGCTAATTGCACCGATTGTTGTTCTTGTTTTGCATAAATATACTGACGGAAATAATACCACAAGTAACAGGAAGAGAAATTACACTCCATACTATTTCTTTGCATTTTTCGACCCATGAGTGCGTACCATGTTGGCGCTAGAAAGTCGGAATCACCGGCGTTAACGGCTCTTGCTAACCTTTCAAGCCGTTTCCCCATATTAGACCAAATATTTGAGTCAGGATAAGTCCATTCTGAACCCACAGATAAGTTTAGTCTGCTCGTTACAGCTTCATTAAACCCATCTATATTTATTACATAATCTAATTTTTGACCGATAGAGGCCATATAGGATAATACCTGAAGTGATTGGGGTTGTCGAAAGCCAGCGACAGAAAAATTTAAAACTGTGATTTTTTTTCCTTTAAACTGAGCTAGTTTTTCAAGTAGACGGTCAATATTTTTATTTTGCATGGTGATAGCCAGTCCAGCAGCAACCGACCCACCAAAAATTCCAATCAATACTTCTCTTTTTTTCGGATAATACGGATAATCACAACATCGTTCTGTGCCGGCTCTTCCAGCTCTTTTATAACCTTTTCTAAATTGAAAGCCCTGATTGTTGGTAGTCCAACCCTTATTCTTCACCGGTGACTTATGGTCATGTCGGATAACATAGCCAAAATAGGGATTGAAAACTGCATCTAATACTTGAAACTGATCATTTGTTTTTGCCGTTTGTTTACTTGGACTAGTGTAAAAAAAATCACTGAAATTTTTATAAAAAAGCCCAACACCGACTACTTCAAGAATACAAACGATCAGAAGCAAATTAATCACACCAATCTTAATGTATAACATATTCACCCCTAAAACATCTTCTTCACAATTTCTTCTCTGCCTTTGAGAAAACAACGGCTAAATTTAGTCACTCATACCTCTCTTAGTGGATTTTTGTATGGAAGGAGAATGTATTATTAATTATTACAAACTACAAAAAAGGACACATTCAGACTATAAGGAAACTATAATCAATCTAAATCAAATTTATCTTTATAATCCTCCGCTAACTCTGGATTTTGTTCCTCTTTTTTCAAAAAACAATTGCCGCACACAAGCACCTCGATATCTGATCCCATAAAACATCTGAACGCATCTTCAGGGCTCGCAACAATCGGTTCTCCTCGAACATTAAAACTAGTATTTACAACAATAGGACATCCTGTTTTTTCTTTAAAAGATGCAATAAGCGCGTGATATTTGGGATTGGTTTCCCTATGAACAGTTTGAATCCGCGCTGAGTAATCAACATGTGTGACAGCCGGTATGGATGATCTTGGTATATTTAATTTCTCAATCCCAAACAGAGAATTCTCCTCTTCAGTCATTGCGCGACGATGTTCTTCTCTGACCCCCGCAACCATCAACATATATGGACTATTCTCATTATCCTTGATTTCAAACCAGTCCTTAACATCTTCCGCAAGAATTGAGGGAGCAAATGGCCTGAATGACTCTCTATATTTTACTCGTAAATTCAGTGTCTTTTGCATTTTTGGATCCCTTGGATCACCGAGAATTGATCTACCTCCAAGCGCTCTGGGGCCGAATTCCATGCGTCCCTGAAACCAACCGACCGCCTTGCCGTCAGCAAGAGCCTGGGCACTCAATTCTATCGTGTCTGGCTCACGCAAAACTGAAAATATAGCACCAACGGTTTTCAACTTATCTGAAATCTCATCATCACTAAAACAAGGCCCAAGATATGATCCCATCATAGAATCCATTGTTCTATCTATTTGACGAGGCTGTTGCTTAAACTGATAGCATGCAAGCATCGCAGCTCCTAATGCGCCGCCTGCATCTCCAGCAGCAGGCTGAACCCAAATATTCTCAAAACTGGTATCTTTCAAAAGCTTACCATTGGCAACACAATTAAGGGCAACCCCCCCTGCTAGACACAGACTTTTCTCACCGGTTTCTTTTGCAACTGAACGTCCAAGACGCAAAACTATTTCCTCAGTAACTTTTTGAATTGACGCGGCAATATCCATCTCGCGCTGAGTAAGATCTGACTCGGGATTGCGGGGAGAAGAACCAAACAATTTATCAAACTTTTTGTTGGTCATGCGTAGACCGGTGCAGTAATCAAAATAAGACATGTCAAGACGAAATGAACCATCCGGTTTTACATCAATAAGATTATCCATAATCAGATTAGTGTACTTTGGCTCACCATAAGGAGCTAAGCCCATGACCTTATACTCTCCTGAGTTTACTCGAAAACCTGTATAGTATGTAAAAGCGGAATAAAGCAGACCCAAAGAGTGTGGAAAATGTATTTCCTTGATTATTTCAATCGAATTCCCTTTGCCTATCCCTAGAGATGTAGTCGCCCATTCTCCCACACCATCCATTGTAAGTATGGCAGCACGATCAAAGGGTGAAGGATAAAACGCACTTGCTGCATGACTTTGGTGATGCTCTGCAAAAAGAAGCTTTTCTGTCCAATTATCCACCGAAGAAATTTCACTGAGCTTGCCTATCAAAAACGATTTTTGAAAAAGTTTTTCTTTTATCCAAACTGGCATCGCCATTCTAAAGGATTGAAAACCGCGAGGAGCGCAGGCAACGTATGTTTCTAATAGTCGTTCAAATTTAAGGAACGGTTTATCATAAAACACTACATAATCTATTTGATTTAGGGAGAGTTTTGCTTCCTTCAAACAGTAGTCGATTGCAAGTTGAGGAAAATTGGAGTCATGTTTCTTTCGAGAAAATCTCTCCTCCTGCGCGGCCGCTACTATTTTACCACTATCAACTAGCGCAGCGGCGCTGTCATGATAAAATGCTGAAATTCCGAGAAAACGCATTCAATACCATCCAAAACAATCAAAAGATTGTGTAAATAAATGGTGCAACAGCCGAACCTTGTGTCAAAACAATCAAACCACCAAATACCAACAACATGATGAGAATTGGCAATAGCCAAAACTTTTTCCTAACTCTCAAAAAGTGCCATAGTTCTGCTAAAAAGGACATTTGTTACCTCAGAATTGGTTTTTCATACTATTCGGACTTGGACCGGGAGGCTCTCGTTCAATCCAATAAGACGCAACATCTTTATCTATTTTTTGCCTCAGAGGATCCTTCCCAAACATTCTCATTATTAAACCCGTTGGCAAAACAGTTAGAAAAAATACTAAGCCCATAACAACAGGGTTTACCACTTTATGCAGTAACAATCCAAATCGCATCCACAACCGATTAAATGGCGCCAGCAAAGTGGGGCGTATTAAAGTGATAAGTGCGAGGCCACCAGAAATATATAAGGCCCATACCCTGAACCCATCGCTATAAATTAATGGCCAAAGACCGATTACCAGAAAAACAATAATGAAAACCACACCAAAACTTCTGTTGCTGGAACCTTGGTGATTTTCCTCTCTAGAAAAGGTTTCATGCGTATTTTGCGATTGCGACACGAATTATTTCTCCATTACAAATGACCTATGTTTATATTTCATAGTACGATTTTTAACAACTTTTACGGAAAATTTACGGAATTACTTTGGTAGAATTACAAGTTATATTTTGATTTCTACAATAATGTTTCCTGTAGCCCTTATGCGTAAATAATATAATCATTAAAAAAGTTATTTGTATCCTATACTAAGTATATTAAACTTAACCAAATATCCAAATTTTTTTATTCCTCTTTCGCAAAAGTTATAATCATCGATCTTATATTCATAGACTCATAAGAATAAACCTCCCGTGCACGCTCATCATCAATAAGAAACACAGGCTGACTAGTGTTATCTTCAGGAAGAATAGCAGAGCGTGATCCACAGGTTTCGTTTATGGAAGCAACGGCCTCACCAACAGTTATTTTTTCCGTCGCTCCAACCACAATAGTATCATGGCCTGAAATATTTTCATCAAGCAGTTTGATTAGAAATTTTGATAAATCTGAGACATGTACAGCATTATTAAAAAGGTTCTTGGCCCCAAAAAAGCTTATTGGCTCCCCAATACGAGCTTTATTTTTTACATTAGCTAAAAAATTCCGTACGGCTCCTGACCCTAAAACACCTGGTAGACGAATTGATATCGAACTAAATTCATTCACAGGATTCTGTAAAGCCAGTTCACCTATGTATTTGCTAACACCGTAAAAATCCGGATCAAAGAATGAAGTTAGTTCATTAACATATGAACCGTCTACCTTTCCATAAACTGAAAGAGACGAGAAATAAATCACATTTTTGACGCTATTTTGATTGGCAATTTTTGCTATATTTTGAGTTCCTAAGATATTAGCGCGGGTCATGTGATTGAATGTTACGCCTGGCGCATACGAGCAAGCACCGGCATGGATTATAATATCTAATGGACTTTCAATCTGGAGTTCATCAAGCTCTCCAGTTATAACTTTTGCACCTGTCCTAACTTCAAAATCATCAGGTAGCCGCCCACGAGAACGACCTGCATGTACAATGAGATTAAAACCGGCAGCAGCTAGACTTTCAGCATAATATGATCCCGAAAAACCTCCTCCTCCGGTTAAAAGCACTCGTTTTACCATAAAAATTAACTTGCTTACTAGCTATCAACCCACTGCCGCCAAAATACGTGAAACACCAATACCATGGCTGTTCAAAAGATCCTCGTGAGAACCATAATTATGGATGAATTCATCCTTTAACCCAAAAGCATGCAAGTTACATTTGGCAGCATTGTCCCAAGCGATCTGCTTTACCATGGAAACCAAACCTCCAGAGGGAGCATTTTCTTCAATAACTATTACACGCTTGTGGTCCATTAATAACTTTGCTATGCCTTCATAATCCAATGGTTTCAGTGTATGACATGACACTAATGAAACCGACTGCCCTTTTGCCGCAAGAGCATCAGATACTTCCATTGCTTGTTTCATAATCACGCCGTAAGAGAGGATACAGGTATCGCTTCCCTTCGTGATGTAACGGAGTTTTCCAAATTGCCAAGGATCAACAGCATCCTTAGTGAGATCCGGTTCACCTGCTTTCCCTAATTTTAGATATACAGGACCGTTATTGTTCTTCAGCGCACACCAGAATGTTGACTCTTTTGTTTCGGATGGATCGCATGGCGCAATGATCTGCATATTAGGCAATGCGTTACAAATAGAAACATCTTCCTGGGTATGATGTGTACCGCCTAATGTAGAATAAATTACACCAGATCCCATTCCAACAACTGTCACAGGTAAATTCTGGTAACAAAGATCGTCTCGAACCATTTCGAACGGCCTATAGAGTGTAAACGTTGCTATTGTGTATGCAAAAGGGCGGCAACCCTTGAGCGCCAAACCTGCACATATCCCGATCATTGATTGTTCTGCAACACCAACATTGATAAACCTTTCAGGATATTTATTTGTAAATTCTGCCATTGGTCCCGCAGGAGAGATATCGGCAACAACAACATAAACACGCGGATCAGCATTGGCAGCATCAAATAAAGTTTGTGAAAAAATATTACGCATTGGATGCCGCCTTTAATTCTTCAAGAGCCTGTTCATATTCTTCTGGGCTAGGTGATCGATAATGCCAAATAGGAATATTTTCCATATAAGAAACACCTTTTCCTTTTGTGGTTTTGGCAACAACCATTAGAGGTTTTCCTCCTTTTCGGTTCTCTACAGCTTCAAATACAGCCTTTGAGTCATGCCCTTGTATTTCGACTGCTTCCCATCCAAATGCCTGATATTTTTCAACTATTGGATAAAATGATGGATGGGTTTCAGAGGTGCGACCAAGACTCTGAAAATCATTGTTATCCATGAATGCAATTAAATTATCACAACCCAAAGAACTCGCCATTAATGTTGCTTCCCAAGTTGAACCCTCCTGGACTTCTCCATCGGATAAAACAGTATAAATTAAACCACTTTGACGCTGGCCCTTTTCCGCCAGCGCCATACCTACAGCCATAGAAAGACCATGCCCCAAGGAGCCGGTCGAAGCTTCAATTCCTGGATTTCCATAATCCGGATGGCACCCCAACTTACCCTCAGAAGTACAATATTTGTCTAAATCTTTTCGTGATAACACGCCCATTGCTTCTAGTATGACGTATTGGATCATGCATCCATGGCCCTTTGACATAAGGAAAGTATCCGGTGACGAGCCATCTGAGTCGCGCCTCATCAACTCGTAGTAAATACAATCAACAATTTCGGTGCAGGAGTATGCTGAACCGATGTGTAGTGCCTGCACCTGCTGCGAAATATCTAAAATTCGACGACGAAAATCATTGCACCTTGCTTTGGCGGCGGCGGCATCGAATGTATTACCTTTGGCCCCAGAGGCTTCAGTCATAGAAAAACTCCTTAAATCAATGTCCAAAAGTAATCACCAGTATAACCCGCTTCTTTAAACAATGCTTCCCATTCATGAGGAAAGCCATGTGTGTAGGCAGTCAGAACCCAGTCGAGAAATATCTCTTTTTCTGCCGAATTGCGATAACTGTCCACCTGCACATAGGCTTTTTCATTCTTTGTAACGCGCATTATTTCCCGCAAAGCAATTAATAAGTCAGGTTTTTTTAGATTATGCAGTGTATTCAAGCTAATTACTGCATCAAAACTATCATTAGGAAAAGGCAAAGAAACAGCACTTCCAAGGTGTAGCCGCCCGACGACCTCTTTTTCGCATGTCGCTAGAGCATATTCTGAGACATCAATACCAAATGCCTCCAATCCCGGGCACGCTATCATAAAATCTTTAACCAGGAAGCCTCTCGCCGCGCCAATATCAAGAACCCGCATGCCAGAATTCAATTCGAAATGAGAAATCATATCCTCCGCTACTGGTATCCACCGGCCATCGTAATGATAACCCCCATAACCGTACTCTCGTGGCCCATCGAAATACATTTCACCATATTCACGCGATATTCTTATGTGTTCATCAGTTTTGTCATGCGAACGTTTCGATACGTTTCTTTTGCTCTTCGGCAAACGATCAAGTAAATTTATCTCGGACAATACATATGCTCCTAAAAACTCATCATTTCTCTAGAAATATACCAGGGTCAACATCACTCCTATCCCAGCTGCGATTGCGATCAACATTTGTGATAGTATTATGGTTTTCAACCCAACTCCGAATATTTTTTTCTTCGGTTCCTCTAAATATGTTTCCTCTGTAAACTCGGATTGTTCGCAGCCTTCAGCTCTTTTATCAAATTCCTCATGATCATCAAGTTGCAGTTCGCCCTCAGATTCTTCTTCCCTAACAACAACAGGATCTGAGCGAGATCTATCTATGTTTCTTTCCTCAACATAATCAATGGTTTCCTTTGCAAACGGATTTGATCTTATATACCGTTCAACTCTTCTCAGACGTCGAAGAATTAGAACAGTTGATATAATTAAAATAATTAAACCAACAATAATTAAACGTCGATTCAAACGTTGTCGTTGAGAAATACTCTCAATTCCAATTCGTATTTTTTCAATACCATCATAAGAAAGATTTAATGTTTCTGATGTTGTCAGAGGCGCTGCATAGGCAAGTTTTGTTGGAACCATTACAAATAACCCGCTGAGAAGCAGCATAAAACACACAACCGAAAGAAACTTGTTTTTCATTGAATTCCAATAACCAATTTCAAACATTCTATTTTCTCCCAATTGTCAGTCGATACCGAAGCATAATGTATTGCATATAGCGTGCTTTAATTCCTGTTGCTTAACATGTTTTATTAATTCAGCAACAGATGTTCTACATAAGGTCTGAACCGAGTGTCTTGTAATTTACCTCTTTATTCGTTTTAGCCTCCTCACGCATGACTCCCCATGGGTCAATTACAAGATTACCATTCATTGCAGAAAGTACTTCACTTAAAGTTAAATTGGAAAATTCAGACCACGGTGTCATTATTGCTACCGCATCCGCATTACAAACTGCTTTCAGTGCTGTTTCACTGTGAGTAAGCAATGGGTAACTTCCCTGTATCATCTTTACAACTGGATCAAAAGCTTGCACCCGCATGTTCCTGATTTTTTCTAAGGTGGTAATTGAAGGAGCGTTTTTCAGGGAGTGAGTATTTTCTTTGTAAGAAAGACCAAGCAAAGCAATAATCGGCGTTTCCAAATGAGAAAGTTGATCAATAATCTGATCGGCAACCCATTTTTTTCTATGAACACTATTATTAATCCATGCATGAACAATATCAGTGTGGCTATTTACTTGTTTTCCCAGGTTGCAAACTGTCGCCAAATCTCTCTCAAGATTTCCACCTGATATACCTAAGCCAGGAGCCAGGTATGAGTATTGTCCAATACGTCTATCAAGTTTCAATGCCGGCACTATTTCCGACCAATCAGCACCGATACCTTCACATAATTCAGAAAGGGTATTCGCGACGCTTATTGATGAAACCAAACAACAATTAATTGCTATTTTACCTAATTCTGCACTTTCAAACCGCATGGGGAGTATCGGGCATTCGTGTGCAATTAAATAATTTTCAAAACTAAGATGGAGTGTCTCAGTGGGATCGGAACATCCTATTATATAACGTTCAGGATAAAGCGCACGTTCAATCGCACGGCCAAATATTAGTGTTTCAACTTGGTAATAAACTTTCTTTGTGCCAGCTGATATTTTTCTTGTGAAACCTGGCGGCACCTGGCTTAAAATAACTAATGCTGCATCCTCTCGTATTTCTGGTTCAACGAGCTTCAATAGATTATTAATCTGAGTTAGGTCGCTAAGACCATTATTATCGGTAGAGACATCAGGAGCCACATACACTACATCTGCCTTATGTAGATGAGAAAGATCACTAGTAAACATCAAGTTTTGTATATTTTTTGATATTAAGCGATCAAGATCAGGTTCACTAACAGGAGTGATACCTTTATTTAAACCATCGATTAAATCGGTATCTGGATCAAAACAAATTAGCTCAAAACCACGTTCAGCCCCAGCAACAGCACTATTAAGCCCAAGATGTGTCATGCCACAAAAGGCAATAACCTCCTTCGCCATATTCTGGGTCCTCCTAACTTTTTATTACTTCCTCAGTAAGTTCGGAAAGTGTCTGATTCAACCAGAGATCCCCTTCTAAACACGTTTGATGGCCTTGCTCAACCATCGATCTAAAATGTTGGTATTCAAGCTCCCAAGTTGGATCAGCCTGTACCAATGTCACCGAGTCTTCTGCCGGTCGGCCACTTGGTAGGATGCGTTTCCTTTTAGTGAATATTGAAGGGCCCCACTTACATAAAGATTCGATGTGCGCGGTGCCATGTTCTGCCAAAATATCGCAAGTAAAATGATTGCGCCACATTAATAACGTCATTTCTAACTCTATCCGAATATCACTTTTATTATTTGCAACAACCACATGATCCGGGGTTTTGTTTTCGAACCGATTTTCTGACACAATTTCAAAACCACCTCCTACATCACCGAACCAGAAATTGATAGTGTCCAAAAGATGGGACCCTAAATCTGGTAAAACCCCCGCACCTTGATCTCTCCAATCTGACTCTCTTACCAAACGCGCTGTTCCATTACCATAAAACATCCGGCAACTATAAATCCTACCGAGGTTTCCCGACGCAATAAGATCCCGCATCCTTTCAAAGTGCGGCTCAAAACGATGGTTATACGCAGTGTAACAAACTGATCCGGATTTAAGAGCACGTTTTTGTAAATCCTGTATTGCAGTATTATCAGATGCAAAAAGTGGTTTTTCTACCAACACATGCTTTCCACGATCAAGCAACCAACCAATCATCTGAACCTTGGGTCCATCAGGAATACAAAGTAGTGCTGCGTCGTAAGATTCAAGTGGAACATCCGAGATTTCACGAAAGTCCGCATCAATATTAAATGGATCAACACAAGCTACAAAATCATTCTTGGCATATTGGCGACGTTTCTTTCCCTGTACCCCAAGACCAACAACGATGCACCTCATGTAAACTAAGCCTCGCCAAAATTTGCTAAATGTTCATAACGATTGATTTTTGCATGAACATCCTTCGGGGTTACGGGCTCATTACCGTCAATCTCACATTCGACCGCCGCAGCCATAGAACCCAAAATAGAACCAATCACCGGATTACCATTTGTAACCATAGTTAAGGTAGCGTAGGCAAGCAATGCATCGCCAGAACCAACGGCATCTAAAACGTGTTCAGCAAACGTATCGAGAACAAAAAATGACCGAACATCCTCTGCTTCGGTGGGAAGAGCTCGATATGTAATCATCCCTCTTTCTCCCATTTTTAGCATCATAACACCAACCTTTGCTTGGCGATATAGCCTAAGAGCGAGAGGACGGATAACAGAGTCTTGATCTCCAAGAGAAAACCGGGCTTCTCGTTCATTAGGAGTAATGAGATCAAACCCCTCAAATTCCAAAATATTACCCCAGCGACTTGCTACTTGACTATCAGCCACCTTGAAAACATCCTCCGGTATTGCCGCAGAAAGAATTGGGATAGTGGACTTATTAAAGATGCCATGACGAAAATCACTGAATACTACAGCACCGGACTTTTTGTCCGAAGACAGAGAACTACACATCTCATTTAAAACTCGGTCTGATATAGATCTATTATCCAGTGTGTCCACCTTCAAAAGTCTGTAGCCGCCAGCTATGAATGCATTCTTATTCGTTGTTGGCCTAGTAGGGTCAATAATCGCATTGAGTTCAATCCCTGCTGCATTTAAGTCTTCTTCAACAAACTCGCGTAATGAGTCATCACCGAGAACAGTAGTATATTTAACCTCTCCGCCAGCCGCTTTGATATGCTTAGCTACAATTCCAGCACCACCCACATAATCAGTTTTTTCCTCATACCTAACCGAAAATGTTGGAGTTTTGGTATTGCCACCTATAAGCGTTGTTTGAGTGTAACTATCTACAATTGTGTCACCCAAAACATGGACCTTAGTCCCAACAAACCCATCAAGTGCCTTACGAAGGTCGGCAAACCCAATTCCTTCAGCCTCCATAAGAATCATAAGCTTCTCCACTGCAATATTTGGTGGTTCAGCCTCAATAATTGCCGATGAGGAATATACTACATCTCCCGGAGAATATATAAATTCCCCTCCGTAAGCGCCCAAAACATCAATTTCTTCCTGAGTTCTAGGATCTACCTGCCCGTTGACATATTCATAGCCTTTTACAAAATAGTCGGGCTTTATGATTTTTAGATTACCAAGTGGCTTTGGTTCATGATCAATCACAACAAAATCAACCATCTCCAGGGCCGCAAGATTCATCGCCCGTAATTCTTCCGGTACAAAAGGGCGAAAATTAGCTTTTTTAATATGTCTGTCGGCGGTTAGACCAACAACTAATAAATCCGCTTTCGATTTAGCATAAATTAAATGGCGAACATGGCCCGGATGAACCAAATCAAATGTACCATGACACATGATAACCTTGTTTGTTCTGGGAGGTTGGCCAATCTTTTCTACAAGATCATTAGCAGTTTTAATCTTCGCTCTGATTTCTGGAGAAAAAATATGTTTGAATTGGCCGACGTCGGAATCTGTCTTCATTTGTTAACTCTGATTTTTAAGAAGTTGTTTTCCGGAAAATTTCTTAGTCATTCATATATTGGAACCATGTTTTTGTAGCTTTTTCAATTTTATCAGGTGTCCAAAGGGGTGCCTCGCGCCAATAATCAATGTTTTTTAAAATGCGCGCCACCCCTTCCTCAAAACTAACTTCGGGTGTCCAATCTAAATCTGCCTTTATCTTTTTAATATCCGCCCACGTACAATCCGGTTCACCAGGACGCTTTGGAATGTTTGTAGTTTCACCACCCAAAAGTTCTACTAAACGATTTACTGATTGTGGTTCTCCGGCGCCAAGATTCCATGTTTCTCCTGTAAGACTTGTCTCTGCGGCAGCTAAAAATGCTGCAGCAACGTCAGTTGCATATAGAAAATCACGGGTTTGGGAACCGTCACCAACAACAGTAAATGCCTGTCCTGCTAATTTCTGCCTAAGAAAAACCCCGAACACTGCTCCATATGCACCTGAAGTACGAGAACGCGTCCCGTAGGCATTAAAAATCCGGATAGAATTTGCTGGCAATTTGTAAACATTTTTCCAATGATGAGTAGCTTGCTCACCTTGATATTTAGATAAAGCATACGGGTACTTGGGTCGGATCGGATGGTCCTCCCTTGTTGGAGTATCAGCAAGTCCATAACATGAAGAGGATGCTGCATATACAAACTTTGATATTCCTGCCCATCGAGACGCTTCGAGCACTTTAACGGTACCCTGCACATTGACATCCATGTACTCAGTTGGGCTCTCTATTGACGGCACAATATCACCGATGCCTGCAAAGTGAATAACGTATTTTACATCTGAAAAAAAAACATCGTCTTCAGAAATGGTACGGATATCTCGCCATGCACACTCAACATCAACATTATGATGGTGATGAGATAAATTCGCCTCTCGACCACCTACAAGATTGTCTATAACACGGACCGCATACCCTCTTTCCACGGCTAGATCTACCATGTGCGATCCGATAAAACCGGCACCCCCAGTAACCAAAACTATGGGTTTTTTTGTCATTCCGCTCCAATTGCCTTCATTGTTCTTACATTATAGTACCAATCGCGGTCAAAACTTTCTGGCAACTCGTTGTCTTTAAAAGCCTTGCACATTGTTCGAACTGCATCTTCGATAGAATATTCTGGCTTAAATCCAAGAATTTTTCGAATTTTATCAGAATTTATGTGATAGGAACGATTGTCATCCGAATCTGTTATTTTAATACCAATTTCTTCTACATTCGGATATTCTTCTTCCACTACTTTTTTAACCATCTGCGCGAGTTCCATTATAGTATTATTCTGGTACCCTGCATTGAAAATTTCACCCTGGATTTTCTCTTTTGGCGCATCCAACATTAGTTTGTAAACACGAACCATATCCTCAATATTTAGATTCGGACGTTTTTGCGAACCTCCAAAAACAGTAATTTCGCCCTTATTAATTGCGTGGTTTGTCAAAATATTAACTGAAAGGTCAAGCCTACAACGTGGACTGTACCCGCATACTGTGGCGGGTCTAATTACTACGCAAGTAAAATCGTCTGCCATATGTTTGAATAATACAGGTTCACACATTCCCTTATATTTATTGTACAAGGTCAATGGCACCAATGGATGATCCTCTGTTACATCTGGCTGATCAGAAACACCATAAACCGAACTTGAAGAACAATAAACAAAACGCTTAACACCCGCAGCCTTTGCTTCCACTACCAGAGGTTCAAAGGCATTAAGATTTATAGATGTACTCAATCCTTCATCGAGCTCAAAACTTGCATCATTTGAAATACACGCCAAGTGTAGCACCGCATTTACGCCGAAAAGCGTTTCTTTGAACCGATTTATATCACGAATATCGCCCTTAACTACTGTCAAGTTTGGATTGTCTAGGGGAAGAGTCTGATCTCCAAAATAACATATATCATACACGGTAACTTTGTAGCCCTCGCGCAGAAGCTCTGGCACTAGACGGTTTCCGACATATCCGGCACCACCAGTAAGCAGCACGTGCGGAAAATCCGTATTCATTCCTTTTCTCCTTAATATTTAAAGTTGGATAATATTGTTTTGTCCACGAAAACAGAACGTAAACAACGTTTAGCAGTCCAAAACTCAGACACTGACCGCAACCTCATTGCCGGTTTCAATCGTATAGCCTGAGGCCGTCGCATCTTTAAAAAATGATTGGACTGTTTCTAAACTGTATTGATTAAGATCCTTATTTAGCAAAAGCAACTTTCCAAGCATTTCATGCGTGACTGTAATTATATCAGCACCAGAATCCTCTGCATGAAAGATATTCAAAATCTCACGCGAACTTGCCCATAATAATTCTGATTTTGGTTTTGTAGACATTATTTTCTTTGCAGCCGCCATCAGTGGCACAGGGTCAACACCCGTGTCCGCAATTCTTCCCGCGAAAACTGAAATAATTGCTGGTGTATTATTATCCAAAGACTCTGTGACTGCCTCGACCTGAGCAAGAGTAAAAACTGCGGTTACATTAACCTCAATGCCCGACTCCGAGAGCTTTCTAATAACAGGGGTTGTGTATTCCCCTTTAGTATTAGTGACAGGTATCTTAACATTTACATTCTCGCCCCACCTCCCGATTTCGCGAGCTTGAGCCTCAATACTTGGGAGATCATCGGCAAATACTTCAAATGAAACAGGGTGGTCGGTAATTACGGACAACACTTCTTTAGCAAATTCAGCATAACTCTCCACTCCAGCAGCTCGCATCAAACTGGGGTTAGTAGTGAATCCTTTGACGTGTTGGTTCTCTCGGAGAGCTCTCATGCCGTCTATTTGTGCTCCATCAGCAAAAATTTTGATTTTTAAATTATTTAAAGCGACCATTTATTCCCCCGTATGTATGTTTTTAAACCGTGTTAAACCGCAAAATTTTAACTTGGTTTTCTACCATTTGGTAGCGTTTAACTGAACGGCTGGATGCGACACTAACCCATGCCAAACAACCGTTTGAAATGACTCGGTGTGCGGAGTAACAAGCTCGTCATCTACAGTAGGGACTACAATAACACAGTCCCCCACTCGCTTGGTAAATCCACCATCACGACCTACGATTCCGAGTATTTTCATACCACGTTTTCGTGCTTCCTCAAGTCCTCGGATAATGTTTACACTAACTTGTCGTTCTGCGTTGCCCCCTCCAACAGAAAGGACTAGAACCGCGTCTTTTTGATTAGCCCTGCTCACTTTGAAAAAACTTTCAAAAACAGTTTCAAAACCTTCATCATTGGTTCTTGCAGTGAGCTCTGAGGCGTTATCAGTTGGCGCGTATGATTCGATGCCGCAAAGCTTTCTGAAATCATTCACAGCATGTGACGCGTTTCCAGCGCTACCACCTACTCCTAAAATAAAAAGACGGCCCTCCCTTCTTCGCAATGCAACCAGTTCTTGCGCCATCTCTTCGAATAGACGTAAATCAATATTTTGGGCCACAGTTATTACTTGATTGAAATATTTTTTGCCGTGGTCCAATTGAGTAACACCTAAATCTAAAATTTTGTTTTATTATCTGACACTATGTAAATCAAGGTCTGAGATTCTTTTTTCTAAATAAAAGTTAGTAGATACTAAAATTGCATATTTGCATACATAAACTGACACTGTTAAATGATTAAAATTAAATATTCTTTTAAGAACAACCAAGTCTTGTGCGAACATTATCGTAAGGACTGCAAACATAATTGAGGGGCCGTTGCCTTCTAGTTCCATTGATCTTCTCGCTGTGTATGATTTCGCCAATTCACCTACGAGTTTCGATTTTCTCAGTTTCCTTGCACGAGCAGAAATAGAAAAAAGGCAAAATGGTGCAAATTCAATCTCAGTACTATTTGTTTTAAATGGTAAAAATTCTTTCTGGCAAAGTGAAGGACGCACCGATACTGAACATAGAAAAAGATTAGAAAATTTACTAATTCCACTCTGTCAAATTTGGGAAATTAAAACAGAGGAAAAGGCCCACACCAGACTGGATGCACAAAAAATAATTTCAAATTGGCGGGGCCCAATTTTTCCACATTTTTATAACATACAGATGCCGCCTAAGGACGAATATCAGTGGGCGCATTTAGTCGCGGAGCATTGTACAGGAGTAAGTCTCCCCTTATGGCAAAGCAACAAAAAGTCGCAACAACAAATACAAAATATTATTAAACCGGATTCAAGAACAATTGCTACAATAACCTTACGGGAATCATCCGATGGCCGGAAAAGTAATTTTGTTGCATGGGCACAACTAGCCAAGTCATTAAGATCGCTCGGACACCGACCAATTTTTCTACGAGATACAGACGCCATGAACATTGCCCCTCCACCTGAACTCTCCGGAGAAGAATTTTGCAATGCCGCAAGCAGCGATCCTATTTTGCGCGGTGCACTATATGAATTTTCTAATCTTTGCTTAATGCATTCCAACGGTCCAATGCAAATGTTATGGTTGGGAGCGAAAACCAGAAGCATGGTATTTGGAATTTCCAATTCAGATTTCACACAAGGCTGTGCAGTGCCGATACGGTCTATGGGACTTAATATCAATAGCCCACTACCGATGCACATGGGGCGACATAAAATTATATGGGAAGACGATAAACCTGATGTATTGCAGAAACATATTCAAAAAATTAACCGGGCAATATCGAGGAGAGACTTAGTATTAGAAAACGCCGTCCCGGAGCGCCCCCTCGAAATAGCAAGACGTCTACGCAACACGTACCGCTTGCCAGCAGCAGAAAAAATTTACCAATATATTCGGCAAGGCAAAGGCAGCGATGGACCCGGTGGGAGAGCAGGACTAGCTTTAAGTGCAGCAAAGAATGGCTCCTTGTCTTACTTAAAACGAAGAATTTTATTTATCAGACATTTTTTTGGCTTTATTCATTTTAGTCAGGGAGAGGTGAGTGGAGAAGCTGCATCAGAATTAGCGTTAGCGTACCGGATTGCAGGCATGCGCAGTCGTTCAGAAATATTTGCTGCAAAATGTGTAGAGTCTCCTGACTCTTCCTTAGAGGCGAAAGCACAAGCGCTCAGTGTTTTATCGGCAAATAAATTAGACACAAAAAACTATAGAATTGCAGAAAAGCTCCTTAACGATGCTTGTGAGCTAGCTCCATTCGAAGTTTCTTATCCGATTGCACTTGCTGCGCTTTATTCTAAACAGGGTCAAAAAAACCAATATCTAAAATGGATAAAAATTGTTAGATCATTAGATCCGTCGTTGAAGTTAACGTAATTTACACCGTCTAAAAATTTATAATTCGAGGAATAAAAGCCTAATGATTAATACTCTCATTGTACCAGAAAGCTCCATAGTTGGATATGGAGTTGGGGCAATTCTTATTACACCAAAAAATGAGGTACTTATGCAATTGCGTGATGATGATGTGCCCATATGGTTTCCCGGCCGTTGGGGGTTATTTGGCGGCGCCATTGATAAGGGTGAAACACCTCAAAAAGCATTAATCCGAGAATTATATGAAGAGATTAATATTAATGTATCCGAACCAAAATATTTCACTCAAGTTGCTTTTGATGCAAGACCCTGGGACGGCGGTATTCGCGGCAGATTCATCTACGTTGTACCAATCAATCGTCGAACAGCACTGGGTGCCAAAAAAAACTTAAAAGAAGGAAAGGATTGCACTTTAATTTCACTTGAAGATTTGAATAAAAATAAAAAAATTTTAGTTCCATACGATGAATTTGCACTTAAACTATATTCAGCTCGCGATCATCTTGCTGAAACTGCTCGTCGCCCCTAATTTTTTCAAGAGTAACAAACAGGTTAAAATTGAGAATCTTACGCTTAAATAAACCACCAGTAACCCCAAAGATAAGCTTGGTGTTGGTTGATTGGAGCGTCCGCGAGAGTTTTCACATAATTGATTATCTCAAAAAGCAATCAGTGATAAGAGAGGATTTTGAGATTATCATAATCGAGTTTTTCGACAGTGTTTCTCCCGCTTTGAAAGCGTACGAAAATGATATTGACACATGGATATTGTTGGAAATCCCAAAAAATTGTTATTACCACAAACATGTAATGTATAACGCCGGCATAATTGCGGCATGCGGCGATATAGTAATGATCGGGGATTCTGATGCTATGGTGCGTGAGACTTTCATTCATAGTATAATTAACACATTTAAACTAAATCCTGATATTATTCTTCACCTGGACCAATATAGAAATAATCGTCAAGACCTCTATCCATTCAAACATCCTACGTTTGATGAAATAATTGGAAAGGGCTGCATAAACAATGGCGGCGGCAAGACCACGGGTATGCGTGATGAAATAGATCCGCTTCATAGTCGAAATTATGGCGCATGTATGTCAGCATATCGAGAGGATTTAATTTCAATTGGTGGAGCTGATGAACATATTGATTTTGTCGGGCATATTTGCGGCCCATATGATTTAACGTTTAGATTAATCAATTCAGGTAAAAAGGAAATGTGGCATGAAAACGAATTCACCTACCATAGTTGGCACCCGGGGGCTGCCGGTGTAGATAATTATCAGGGACCACACGATGGTAAACAAATGTCATCAACTTCACTTGAAGCACTGTTCTGTGGACGTGTTCAACCTCTTAAAGAAAATCCAGCAATCGCAGCAATGAGGTCTAACAAAGCGAGCTCACGCGAAGACTTACTCAACCAACTACTTAAAATCTCAGATTTTTACCATTGGGAAAAAAGTAATATCATTTCTGCATCTAAGTTGGACTATTGGTCTAGAAAAAGAACATGTACACTTCCTACACTATACCACGGTCATAAGGTTGAGTTGGGAAAAAATACTGAAGTTTACGTTACACCTCTCTGCAACCCCGATAATACCTTTATGGTACCTAACGCAATGGAAGCATTTAAGGATATTAGAAAGAACATTCCCTGGCGTGCAAGACTATCCGGCTCTTTAATAGTAATATTTATCCTATCCGATAGGATATGGAAAAAATTGGTGAAAGAAATTTTTAATAAATTTAGTCTCTAATGATGAACGTCTTTTTCGGAAAAGTTAAATACTTTGGTATCGTTCGCCGGTGGCATTGGAGACTTGATTTTTTATGGCGAGAGTCTGCTTCCCGTTCCAAAAGATTAAAGGAAGTTATCGAAGCTTTAGCTCAGATTGAAACTGAAGATGGTTGTGATCTTCCAGTTCTTTTTTTGGACGGTGAAGCCGAAACCAGATTTCTATTGGGGATTATCAAACTTCGACTCCTAGGAAAAATTGAGTTGCGTAAAATCAATTGCATGTCTGATATTTACCTTACTCAATCCACTTTTGTAGATCAAAAAAAGATATATATGACGGGATCTTTATTCGCCAAGTACCACATAGTTTGGCTAAACATTTGCAAACGAAAAAAGCTAATAATTATTTAGACTACTGAAGAACTAATTCTAACTCAGCTAGAAGCCGGGGTGAATGTCCATTTTTTTTAATTTTTTAGAGTGGACCCTAGGTATTTTGCTTATGACATTGCGATGTTAGGAGATCTAATCAACTCGAAGAATTCAGCTCAGAAAACCACTCCTATTGTTCAATGCGAAAATGGCTCCTGCATTAATGCAGTGCTTCCTGAGAAATCCATCTGCACTGGAACTGTTATCATGTCACTCAAGGCATCTAAAACTCCTGTCTTTTTTTCTAATGGACAAAGAAACAAGACAAATCCACCACCTCCTGCACCAAGCAATTTGGCGCCACAAGCACCAGCACGCAGACCCTTGGAAATTAGACTGTCTATATCCTCATTAGTGACACTGGGATGAAGATTGCGTTTCAAATTCCACCCCTCATTCAAAAGCCGCCCTAATTCTGGTATTAGATCTTTAGAATTACTTATTATGCTCTCGGCGGCATCGACCATGGACCGCATCTCATGTAATTCTTTTCTATTGTGTTTGATCGATTCTATTTGTTTTTGTGCAATATCATGAGCATATCGTGACAAATTGGAAAAAACTAGTAACATGGAATTTTCCAATTCATTCTTAATATGTTTCCGGACATTCACTGGAGATACCTTAAATTCTCCAGTGCGTAGAAATTCAATTCTATTGAATCCACCATATGAAGCCCAGATTTGGTCTTGGCACCCCACAGTCTCAGAAAGTGTTACCTGTTCTAACTGGATTGCATCACATGCTAGAATTCGTTTGCCTATCTTATCGCCTTTTGCAAGGGCCAATGCATGCAAAATACCAACGGAAAACGAAGAACTAGAACCAAGACCAGAACGGGCAGGCAAGTCGCCTGCATGATGAATTTCTACGCCAAAGGGTAAATTAGCTCTCTCAAGAACGGCCTTGACCACGGGGTGATCGATATCATTTATTTGATCAACAAGCTCAATTTTTGAATAAACAATTCGGTATTTATGATTAAAAAAAGGCGGCAATCTTCTCAGATGTAAATAACAGTATTTATTAATCGATGCACCTATAACTGCTCCACCATTTTCCTTAAACCAAACGGGATAATCTGTTCCTCCGCCAAAAAGCGAAACTCGAAATGGTGTGCGAGTTATAATCATAAATCAAATTAGGACACAGGATGAAGCAGCTTGCGTCGTAGCCGTGTTTTGGCCATCTGCTCGACATGCTTACGAGTATCCCAACCAAAACGCTGAGCAAGCATTCCCAAATATCGCGGGTTTTCGAAGTATTCGTGAAATGCTTCATCGCGAAAACCGAGAACCTTTTCTGAGGAGAGTTTTTCGGTTGGCAAGGGCAAACAATCAAATGAGTGCTGCGAGTATCCACCCCAAGATTTTGGTAGAGGCCAATTCATCTGTTTAGCTGTATGGTACAATGATGAACCAGGATAAGCCATTGCAGAATAAAAATTTGCGAATTCACAATTTAGTTCCTTTGCAAGGTCCAATGTTTGGCGCATTGAGCTCTCATCATCGTCAGGGAGTCCAAAGATAAAGTTTCCAATAACATGGATACCCTCACTTTGAATATCACGAACGATTGACTTTATTTCTTTGGTGTCAAAAGATTTCTCAGCTCCGTCGCGGACATGAGTACTGCCCGACTCAATTCCAAGAGCCAACCAGCGAATACCTGCTTTGCGCAGCATTCCTAAAAATTCTGTCTTCACAGTATCGACCCGAGCATAGGCCCAAAAATTCAATTCCTCTTTCAGAGCAGTAATTCCTTCGCAAATTGCAGTAACATGCCGATAATTAAGTACAAACATTTCATCAATGATTTTAAAAGTCTTAATTCCATACTTTTTGTTGAGCATTTGAATTTCTGACACCACTGAACCTGGTTTCCTCATCCGATAACGGTTAACCTCAAATGGTGCGTTTATGCAGCAAAAACTGCATCGAAACGGACAACCTAAGGAAGTATAAATTGACGCGTATGGCTGGCGTTCTTCCAGCGCTCCAAAACATTGCCAATTATGTGCACGGTAACGTTTCATAGGCAGCATATCCCATACATTTCCATGTAAATCTTTATCAAGGTCTTGTACAAGGTTTGCTCTGGGGTTTTGAATTATCTGACCTGAACTATTCATCCATACCAATCCGGGAACAGTATCCAGTTCTAATTTTCCTTCCAAGATCTGCTCATAAAGTGCAACAATTGTTATTACACCCTCACCGACACACACATAATCTACTGCCTCTTCTTTTAAGGTCTGCTCCGGCAAAGCAGATACGTGACCACCAACTATCAAAATGGGCGGCGCATTTTTCAAACTCTTTATTGATTTGCATCCAGCACCAGCACCTACCATCTGCTGGGTGGAAGCTGATGGCTGATGACCATAAGCAACCATGCAAACTAATTTTGGGTTAATTTTTGCTATACAATTAGCAAGTGCTTTTGGTCCATAACATTCCGCTTCTGCGTCAATAATTTCAAATTCAATATCTCGGTCACGCAAATACCCTCCGATGAGACGGCACCACAATGGCGGTTCAACAGCTGTCAGATCATTTCCGAGGTCTTGGTAAATTTCTTTCCGTGCACCGGGATTAATTAAAACAATATCAGTCATTCACTTCTTTTCAAACATTACCGTAGCGACTGTTTTGTATCATTTGATAGCCCTTGATCAACTCCTTAATACCGACATCTAGATCGCGTTCCGCCATATAACCTGTTGCCTCTATTTTCGCATTGGAGACGATATAGTTTCGTTTGTCTGGATCTTCCCCTATATCTGCCTCCAGATATGTAAAATTCGGCAATAATTTTTTAATTTTCTTACAAAGCTCTAATTTCGTTAAATTGGCTTTTGAAAGTCCTACATTATACGCTTGATTTTTCATTGCACTAAAATTCTCTAAACCATGCAAGAAAACATTCGCAACATCACGAATATGAATAAAGTTTCTTTTAAAATGCGACTCAAACAAAACAACAGATCGATCATTGACTGCCCGATATACAAAATCATTCACCAAGAGATCAAGCCGCATCCTTGGTGCCATTCCAAAAACCGTGGCTAATCTAAAACTGATAGCATTTTCACATGCAAGAACAGCCATTTCAGCCTCAACCTTCGTTTTACCATAGAGACTGATTGGTCGTAATGGCGTTTCTTCAGTACACAAACTGTCTTGATCTCCTATTCCATAACCACTGTTTGTAACTGGCATCAGAATTCTCTGGTCCAAAGAAAGCAAATTTGTCATCATTACAATAGCATCAAGATTGGTGGTTTTAGCTCCAACCTGATCGCGATCACACATGGGTGCTCCAACTAACGCTGCCAGAGGGATAATAACATCAGTTGACTTTAATAAGTCCATCATTGTTCTGTTATCACGTGCATCACCTCTAACTACTTCAAAGTTGGGATGTGCACAGCTAGACGCAAGTGAGTTTTGAGAAAACAAAAAGTTGTCTAGTACACGAACATTGTACCCTGACCTTAGCAACACCGGTGTCAGAATTGATCCAAGATAACCTGCTCCCCCAGTTATTAATATATTCAATTTAGCCATTATTATCTATAACCTACTGAGTATAGAATAAAGTTTTAAAATTTTTTCTGAGAGGTTCATCGGATAATTTCCAACGAAAAAGCCACGATCGTGCACTTCATTCGCATAAGGTAAGTCATTGATAGCACTTATTTGATATTTTGCAGCCACATCATGCCTTGTTACACAACCACCTGTAATAATTCGATAACCTATGTCAGCATCATCAAGAACCTTAAGTACCTCTCTGCGATCCAGACCGGAACTCTCTTCAACAATCATGGTGAAACAAAATGACGAACTTTTCCCATGCTCTTTTTGAATACGAAAACGATTATCACTGCTAAAACAATCTTGAAAAACTTTCATATTTTTCCGGCGAGTTTTAGTCATCTCTGGTAACCTTTTAAGCTGTTCACGGCCGACCGCAGCACTTAATTCTAATGGTCTTAAGTTATAACCTGGGAGAACAAAACGATAAGCTTCGAAAAAATCATCCGTATTTGGTTCTGAAACCAGATTTGATGAGGGGAGATCACGTGTCCACCCATGTGCACGCAGTGAACGACAAATTTGCGCTAGCTCATCGTCGTTAGTGGTTATCATACCCCCTTCCATTGTTGAGATGTGATGGGAAAAGAAAAAAGATGCAGTCGCCAAATCTCCAAAACAACCAGTTTTTACTCCTCTAATCTCAGCATCAAGAGACTCACAGTTGTCCTCAATAAAATACAGATCGTGGGTATCACAGAATTGGCGCATTCTTTCCAAATCACAGGGGTTACCAAGTATGCTTACAGACATTAGACCACGAGTGTTTGGCGTGAGCGCAGTCTCTAATTGATTTACATCCATATTCAAGGTTTCTGGATCACAGTCTACAACACGAATTGAAAGTCCGTATTGATGTAAAGGATGGTATGTGGTGGCCCAACCGACCGCTGGCACTATTATTTCATCGCCTGAATTTAATGGTTTTAAGGATTTGTGTGTAAGTGCAGCTACTGAAAGCAAATTGGCAGAGCTTCCCGAATTCACCATGATTGCATGTTTCCGCCCACAGTAGTCAGCAAACTCTGACTCGAATGCCTTGGTCTCGGGGCCCATCGTAAACCTATCACTGTCAATAACTCTCTGCAGAGCAGCATACTCCGCAGTTCCCCAATTGTTAGCCGAAATTTCCCAAAACTTTTCGTTCACCAACTTATCTCTCATCAAAATGGACCCTTAAATTCTGTTTGATAAGCAAGCTCAGCTAACTCTGGACTGGGGTGCCATTCCGGTGAACCAGGCTTAACCATAGAAAAAGTTTTTTCTGCAATAGTGACAGGATTAGGGTAAAAGACTTTTTCTAAAACTGGCGACGTAGGACATGTCGTAGGCTGATATCCCAAACGAGTGGTTTTGATTAAACGATCTCCTAATAATTCTGAGACGGAGGCAACAATCTCTGCGCTTGCTCCACAAGCAGTCCAACCATTATCCACAACTATCAAATGGCCGGTTTTTTTAACGGAAGCCGCGATAGTTTTTAAATCTAATGGCATTAGGGAAACCGGATCAATAATTTCAGAAGAGATACCAACTCCCTCGAGTATTTTATTGGCTCTCAAACATTCAACTACCATATTGGAAATTCCTACAATGGTCACGTCATTACCCTCACAAACCACTTTCGCCTTTCCAAATGGAACACGATACACTTCCTCAGGAACCTCAGCTTTAGTGCCGTAAAGCAGACGATGTTCTACAAAGATCACTGGATTGTCATCTTCAACAGCTTCAATCAAGCAACCCTTAGCATCATAAGCATTACTCGGAGCTAAAACCTTTAAACCGGGAACATGCATAAAAAGTGAATGGAGCCCCTGACTATGTTGAGCCCCTTGTCCCCAGCTCTTTCCAATTATTGACCTGACAACCATTGGAACCTTGACCGTACCGCCGTACATATAATGTGCCTTGGCTGCAACATTAATCAAC
>MDTG01335557.1_pt1 | contig 29994 bp, 28 predicted proteins | sample 811421 | NCBI WGS metagenome assembly MDTG01 (sample SAMN05326645, study PRJNA326480) | marine metagenome | isolation source: seawater | place: Pacific Ocean: South East | collected 2011 | reverse complement strand
TGTTTATTGACCGTATACAAGAGATGAATAACTTATGGTACTGTGAGACCATTGGAGCTACTAACCCATGTGGTGAGCAGCCGTTGCCCCCACAAGGAGCATGTTTGTTAGGTTCTTTTAATTTAGTAAAGTATCTTGATGAAAGTGCTGGTAACTATACATTTAATTTTACACAGTTTAAAAAAGACATTCCACATGTAGTACGTGCTATGGATAATATTATTGATCGTACTATATACCCACTTAAAGAACAGTCTGATGAGGCTAAAGACAAAAGACGTATGGGGTTAGGTGTTACTGCATTAGCTAACGCTGGTGAGCTTTTAGGGTATCCTTATGCCTCTCCTGAGTTTCTTAACTGGACTGAAAAGGTATTTGCTTGTTTAAGAGATAATTGTTATAAAGCATCTGCTTTGTTAGCAAAAGAAAAAGGCCCATTTCCCATGTATCGTCCAGAGTATTTAAAGTCTAATTTTGTACGCACATTACCTGCATCTGTTAAGAAGGAGATTAGAGAACATGGCATACGCAACAGCCACCTCACTAGCATTGCTCCTACTGGTACTATCAGCCTTGTGGCAGATAATGTCACTGGTGGCATAGAGCCTGTGTTTAGTCACTACTATGACCGTACTATCCAAACATTTGAAGGACCCCGTGTTGAACGTGTAGAAGACTATGCGTACTCTAGAGGGGTAGAAGGGAGGACATCATCTGATATTTCAGTTCAAGATCATTTAGCAGTCTTGTTGTTGTCTCAACATTACGTAGACTCAGCATGTTCTAAAACTTGTAATGTGGGGGAAGATGTGTCATATGAAGATTTTAAACAAGTGTATGTTGATGCCTGGAAGGGCGGGGCGAAGGGATGCACTACGTTCAGGATCAGTGGAAAACGATTTGGTATCTTCAACGAAACCGTGGAAACGAAAGAGAAGGTATCTAGCACGAATGAGGAAATGGTTAAAGAAGAGGGAAAGGTTGAAGCTTGCTTTATCGACCCGCTTACAGGCCAGAAAGAGTGCGCTTAGTAATTAATTAACGGAGGAGTAACATGGCAGATGAAACAATTTCTGTTACCGATATCGCATCTCAAGGGGTTATCATTGATACTCCTCCTGTTGCTTTAGCACCAAACGTATTTACAGATGTACGTAACGTTAGATTTAAAGATGGTGCAGTTCGTAAAATATCAGGAGAGCTATTGCTTAATAATATTGTAGAAGATCTTGTACCAGCAAATGAATTGTTTGGTCAGGTCAGATACTTTGCAGTTTGGGAAAATCCTAACTTAGCACCTCATGGTTGTTATTATGTTTGGGTTGTAGATTATGTTCGTGCTGGTATTACTGTAGGTCAAAAGGTTTATATCCAAGATCACACAGGAACAAAGAAAGATATTACACCTTCTAGTATGGCTGATGGATTTGCTTTTACAACACATGGATGGCAGCATACTTTATTTAGTGGTGGATTTTCTTTTATTATTAACAATGGAATTGATAAACCTCATTATATTTTAGATACTCCAGGAAATACTAATATAAATAATGTAGTACTTGCAGAGCTTCCTGGATGGGATAGTTATAATGTACAACAAATAGTACATAGTGATACTTATTTATCTGGTAATAGTACTGTATTCGATCTTGGTCAAAAAGTAGATTTTACTGCAAATGAAATCTTAGTTACAGGAACAAACACTAAGACAGCACAAGCGGGTAGTCCTGCAGGTTCTGGAACAGTTAATGGGACTAATTTTGTTCCTGGAGCATTACCAGGGACTATTCCTACAGTGAGTGGTAATAATTTTCAAATATATACCGATACAAATACTAACACAACAGTAATTGTAATTGGAAACTTAACAGCTAATGATACACTTACTGCTACAATTAAATCTAGAAATCCTGTAAATGTACGAGCAGGTATTGTTCAATCGTTTGGAGATTTACTTGTTGCAGGTGATTTAACTGAAGTTGATTCTGTTACACCAACTACTATTATTCGTAGACTATCTGGTGTAGTTCGTACATCTGACGTAGCAGTTCCTGGATCCGTTCCTAATAACTGGAATCCTTTTGCTGCTGGTGTTAGTACTGCTGATGAATTTACTTTGTCAGAAACTAATGTTATTCAAGAAATGAAATCTTTACAAGGTAATATGTATATCTACAGTTCAGATAGTATACACGTTATGCGTCTTACTGGTAACGCTACAGCACCTGTGTCGTTTGCACCTAACACTGATGAGTATGGGTGTCTTACTACAGGAGCCGTAGTTGAATATGATGGTAAACATTTTGTAGTAGGAACTAATGATATTTATACATTTGCTGGAAATCCAGGAAATATACAATCATTATCTGGTAAAAGAGTTACTCAATACTTTTATAATAACCTAAACCCTATACATGAACGTCAACTGTTTACCCTTCAAAATCATCAAGAAGAAGAAATATGGGTGTGTTATCCTACACTAAACTCAACTGGAGGGGAATGCGATGAAGCTCTTATCTGGAATTATAGAGACAATACGTGGACTATCAGAGACCTTGATGCAGTTGCAGCTGGAGATGTGGGTCCAATTAAGGGTGGTGGTATACCGACTGCAACAATTGCCGCAACAGGCAATAGTGGTAATGCAGGATATACTAATCGCGGTAAAAAAGAAATTCAAGCTGTAACTATTAACGGTGCTACTCCTCGTGTTACAACAGGGATTAAAGCAGAAAAAACAATTGCAGTAAGTACGTTCAGTAACTTTACTACTGATGTGTTAGAGGTAGTAGACCTTTCAGTTACAGGTGATACTGGACCAAACACAGTTAATGCTGCCAGCACACTTACATATCCTTCAAGTGCTACGTTTACTTATGACAGAAATAAAACTACACATCTTGACGGTGGAGCTAGTGCTGTTATAAATGGTGATAGTACTATTGGTAATGTTAGTTTTCCTGCTAGTGCTATTCTTGGTACTAATCATGCAGATGGTGCTACAATTACTATGACACAGTTTGTTGCAGCTATTCGTGATTATATTAATGCTAATAATGCACTATCAGATTTTACAGCCACAGCATCTTCTAATGTTCTTACACTAACTTCAGATGTTCCTGGACCTCGTGCATTTAGTACTTCTACTTTTGCAGTTTCAGGAAGCGGATCGACAACTAACATATCACCTAACTCTACAGTTACAGGTGTTGGTGTTTATGGTGTTCCTGCAGCACTTAGCCCTGCTATTTCAATGACAATAACGGCTCCTGCCGTGAGTGGGGTACAAGGTGCAATCAACGAAACAATTACTCTTGCAAAAGGTCTTACGGCTCAAACAGCGATTAGAGATGATATCATTACTAAGCTATCTGCTCTTGCTGTCTTTAATGGTTCTGCTAGTGCTATCTATGGTGTTGCAGCTAACGGAAACAACGTAAGGTTTACTTCTGTAAACGGTGGTAATCATAGTGCTTTGTCGATTGCATTTGCAACTAGCTATAGTGGTACGTCTTATACAGAAACTACTTTTGGTGGTAATCTTACTGATTCAGTTACAGTAGTAACTACAGGTGTAAATAATAACATACCACAGCCTGTACTTACAGTAACCTTTCCAGACTCTACAACAAGCTCTACAACTCTTAGTGGTACTCAAACAAGGGCAACAGTTGTAACAGCTGTCAGTGGGCTTATAAACGCCAGCAGTGGGTTTTCTACAACAACAAGTACAGGCCTTGTAACAGCTATTTCTGCTACAGTAGGTGCAATAACTAATAATTTTAATGTAGCAATAACAAGTACAGGGGCATTACCTTCTGGTTTTAGTAGTAGTAATTTTACAGGTGCTCAAACAGTAGCAGGTACAGTAGCACAAACAACAACAGATCGTGTAACGCTTACACCACCATTAGGTAATCCAATTACAATTAACTTTGATGATACAAGTGCTTACCCTGCTTATAACCCAGGCACTCAAAACACAGCTGAAGTTACTGCTATACAAATAGCTACAGCTTTACAAGCAGCATGGACAGATACAACTTATTTTACTGTAACTCGTTCTAATGCTGTGTTAACTTTTACAGCTGTAGATAGAAAAGCTATTACAGGTGCATTTGCTTATACAGTAGTTAATGGTACTACAAGAACAGGTACAGCAGTATCTCCTCTTATTTCTAATTCTACAGGAAGTAATATTGCAGTTACTGATGGTGTAGATCCTGTTTATGCAAAAATGACAAGGGTTACAATTACAATTAACACAACAAGTGGTAATAGTGTAATCTTTGATAGGCACTATGGTGAAGGACCAGGAAGACTTCTTGATCCTAGTTTTACTGCAGCAGCTAATGATGATACTTATGGTGACTCAGGAGCAGCTAGTGATGCTGCATATCTTGCTTTGTTTTATAATCCTGATGCTACACAAAACTCGACAGAGTTAGCAAAACCTAATGGTACAGTAGCCACGTTACAAAGTGCATTACTAGCAGCTTTGGCAGAGATTAGTACTAACAATGCATTGATTGTAACACCTGATAGTACATCAGCACCTACAAGTATTGTAATTAGTCCTAGTCAGTTTAGTTCTACAGCTAACTATGTTACTGCGTTTAGCCCTGCTACACAAGTAGTAGCAGCTAGTGTTGCTCCAACAACAACAGCGTTAACTAATGCAGCTGAAGGAACCTTAGTAGCAGCCAGTAGTCCAACTCAAAGCACTACAGGAACGTCTATTAGTACTACGTTTGATATTGTAAGACCGTGGTCAAGTGGTCAAACTAACCCTAATAAAATATTTCCTATCTTTGCAGAAAGCGGATACACATCTGGTACATTGTTTAATCGTATCAGGTCGGCTGATCTAGGTTTTGATTTTGGTGGTACACCATACATATCCTATGCAGAGCGAGAACAACTTTCTATCTCTCCTAACTTTGATACAGAAACATTAAGCAGTATTGCTTTATGGGCTGATGGTGGAACAATTGCTACTGTAGGTGGTGAGCCTCAAAGGGCAACCTTACAAATACGTGCAAGGTCTACTAATAACCCTGGAGAGTTAGCTTACTTAACAACACCTGAAGATAATACACAAACAGGTTCTAAAGCAAATAAGTTAACTGTAAATGATTTTACTGTTGCAGATTCTTATAAAACTGATGTTCGTATTACAGGTCGTTTTTTAAACTACAGAGTTGATGATGCGGCTGCAGATACTAGTAGTAGTTATTCAGGTACTAATACAAAAGCGTGGAACATATCTGGTATGCAGTTAGGTATTATGAAAGGGGGTGTTAAATAATGTCAATTCAAAACCCTCCTATCACAGAGCAACCTGCTTTAGATTTTACATTACTTGAAATGGTTAGATTACTTAATGACCTTGAACAACAAAATATAAAGTTGCTTAAAGATATTAGAGAGTCTACTAACTTTGCGGATTTGCAATCAAAGGTAAACCAACAATGATAAAACTTATAGAGGACAATGACGTATTTGAAGCTATACAGCTTATGAATAAGTCAACTAAAGAAAATCTATACGGTGGATACGAAAGAAACGAAGCCGCATGGATTTCTTTTTTCTTAAAAATTGTAGCCAAACAAAAAGAAAACAACCCACATTATATTGCCATTGGTGAGTATAAAGATAATAAACTTATAGGTTTTCTTTTAGGTTCTACATATAATAGTTACTATAATAACTTATGTACAATGGATGTTAAGGATTGTATTGTAGACAAAGAGACAGCAACTCCTTTTACTGTAACTAAATTATTCGATGCAATGATTAACCATGTAAAAAGTCATGGTGGTTCACGATGGAGAGCAGATTCTATTCGAATGATAGAGCATTCAGAAAACTATGTTAATTTATTAAAGTTAAAATACGGTGCAGAGGCCTACTACTCAGCACATGGTATTATAAATCAGGAGAATGCAAATGGGTAGTGGCGGTGGAAATACACAAACACAGGTATCAGGAATACCAGAAGAATTTAAACCACAAATTAGAGAAGGTCTTGATATTAATTTAGCAAGACTTAGAGATACACAAAAAGATCCTAGTCAATTAGTAGCAGGTCTTAATGAGCCTCAACAACGTGCTCTTTCTTACCAACAACAACTAGGTGAACAAGCTGTTCGGGGTACTGGTATTTATGACACTCGTGCTGCAGAAGAACGTGCTCTTAAAAACCTTATGGGTTCTTCTCTTGGAATGGCTTCAGGTGCTGGATCGTTAGGGTCAGCACGTAGTCAAGCAGCAATGCAAGGTGCACTAGCAGATCGTGCTGGTAAATACCAATCAGATCGTCAAGCAATGGCTGGTATGGGTGTTGAACAAATCGGTCAAGCTGGTACGACATTCCAGCAACAAGCACAAAAAGAAGCTGAAGCTAAAGACACATCTCTTGCTAACTTCTTTGCTAATCTTGCAGGTGCTGGTACAGAAACTAAAACTACTAGTAGTGGAGGTAAGTAATGGCTGTTCAAGTTGCTCAAAGTATAAACAAGGCTAGAAGGGATCCTTTAAAATATCAAGCAGGTCCAATGTCTGGCAGACCACAAGACCCGACACTAGAACAACAAGCAGCTGCTATAGCAAAAAAGAAAGCTATGGCAAAAGGGGAAGAGTTTGCAATGCCAATGTTTGAAAACGCTTTGGCTAAAATTAAAACTGCATTTTCTCCTGCTTCAACAGCAACATCTGCTGCTCCAATTGCCGAAGGTGCAACAATGGCTGAAGTCGCTGCAGGGGCAGGTGGCAATGCTATTGGAACTGTCGGTACTGGGCTAACTGAAGCTGCTGCTGCTAATGCTGCTTCAGGGGCTGCTGGATCAGGTATGATGGCTGGTCTTAGTGCTTTTGCACCGTATTTAATTGGTGGTTATTTTGGTGGTAAAGCTCTTGGTTTATTCAATCAAGGTGGTTATGTTAATGGCCCATTATCTAAAGTTCGATATAAAAAATCAGGTGGGCCTGTCAATGAAGAGATTGAAGTATCCTACGGTGGACCTCTATCTAAAGGAGTTTAACTATGGCAATACCATATCAGCCAAACTATAAGTTACAACCTAAAACAGGGTTTAGATATTCTGCACAACCTTTTGTACCACCACAGCAACCCATTAATGCACCCCCTCCTCTTGGGCTAGATGGGAGTAGTGCTGCTCCTCCACCTGTTATGGGAGCACAACAAGGTCCTGCTTATGCTAATGACCCTTTTGGTGGTGGTGATAATCAGTTTCAAGCAAATTATAAACCTGCTGCTCAAAGCTTAGGGTACACACAGGGTACACAAAACCCAATGAATATGCTCCGAGGGGTTCCAATTTTAGGATCAGCTATGAGTGCTATGGGTGCTTTTGATAATTTACCAGATCAAACTTATGGTCAACCAGGAACTTATGATAACTCTGGTAATGTGTTTGGTAAAGATGGTCGTGCTTATAATCCAGTTACTGGTAGAGCCGCACAATCTTATGCAACAACAGGTGATTACCTTGGTAGTTATTTAGGCATAGGCACTGAGGGTGGTTTTCTTGGACCAGACAGTAGCTATGGAAAACTTAGGGCCGCAGGAGAAGGGCCAATTCAATCTGCATTAGGTAGTTATGAAAATTCTCTTTATAGACAGCAAGAGTTAAACCCTAATCTTAATACAGCACAAGCAAGAGCCGCAATGTTAAGAGGAACTGCAGATAGAGGTGCTGGTGTTCGAACTATGCAAGGAGTAATAGAAGACAATACTGCAATGTACAATCCAGCATTTGCAGCAGCACAAGGTTATGCAGATGATGATATAGATCGTCTAGATGGAACTGAAGTTACTAAAGACCTGTTAGGTTTTACAGATGCAAGACCTGATCCTGGCAAAATTAGTGGTAGGTTTGGAACTCAAGCTGGAGATATAGCCCGTACTGACATGGGGCTTGGAGTTATAAATGATTCAGGTCAAATAGAAACACCTACTGGAACTGTTGTTGCTATAAGTGATCCATATAATCCTGGAAAAAATATTTCATTGTTAGGAAGCACTCTTAACTCAACTGATGGTAAATCAACTTTAAGCGCACAAAATGAACTAGCAAGAAATCAAATATTAGATGCTCGTTCTAATCCAGAAGGTTCAGGTATGTCTGGTTTTAATGTTAGTGACGGAGATGGCGGTAGTTATCAAACAGATTCTTCTGGAACTGCAGGTGCGGGGACAGCCCAAGGATCAGGTATTTACGGCATGGAAGATGAGTATGATGATGAACCTAGTGGAGGTAAGTGATGAAGCTTAAAAGTTTTACAAACAAAGATCGTTACGGCAACATGACTTCCTTTGAGTTTTATGAAGATTCAAATGTACCTATGATGGAAGGTATACCTGATCATCCAGGGAACCCTAAGGGAACTGACACAGTACCTGCATGGCTAACTCCTGGTGAGTTTGTAATGAATGCTGAAGCTACTCGTATGTTTGAGCCACAGATAGAGCAGATGAATAATGTTGGTCGTGCTGTACAGGCAAAACAAGGGGGTACAATTCCTGAGTATTCTGCACACGGTGGTCCTGTGTATATGGAAACAGGTGGTTTCTTAGATAAACTATTAGGAATGTTTACTAGCAGTTCAAATGAACCTACTAGAACAGCTAAGGAAGTTTTTGATGAGAGAATTCCTGCTCTTCAAAATAAAGCTAACCCTCCAACCCCTACAAGACCAGATCCAACTATGTCTAATAAGATGTATATGGATTTTCTTAAAGACAAAGAAGGGTTTCGTAATGAAGCTTATCTTGACTCTGCAGGTGTCCCAACAATTGGTTATGGGTTTACTGAAGGTGTTAAGATGGGTGACACTATTTCGGAAGAAGAAGCTAATAAAAGACTTCTTAGAGAAATGGCTAAGACCGATCAAGATTATAACAATCTTGTTTCAGCTGATCTTAACCCTAACCAACAAGCTGCTGTTAAATCATTACTATATAATATTGGTGGTCCACAGTTTGAAGTTAGTAAAGCTCGTGCTGCTCTTAATGCAGGTGACTTTGAAACCTTTAAGAAAGAAGCTGCAGAGTTTCGAATGGCTGATGGTAAGGTAATCCCAGGATTAGAAAACCGTAGGCGTGATGAGCTAGAGTTGTTCTTTAAGCCTTATAGTTCTTCTAAAGATGACTCTGATGATTACGGTGATGATACTGCTTTGTCAGGGCCTGAAATACTTAAACAAATAGTAGATAGAGAAACCGGACCTGTTGATCCAAATGCTCCAGATATGCCTGTAGATCCAGGACTTCTTGCTGCAGTTGAAGCACAAAAAGCACAGGTCCCACCAATGGATGATGTTCCTCCAAAAGGTAAACCAGTAGGGGAAGGTAATAAATTTGATATCGATGGCGATGGATTTCTTTCAAAAGAAGAACTGTTAGCTGCAAGAAATCAAATGATTCCAAGTAAGGATAATGTTAAAGGAAGTGCATCTACACCTCTTAACATTATGCCATCAGGTAATCAAATAGTTATCCAAGGCCCAGACTCTCTTATTGCAAGACAAGAGCAAATACTTCAAGATATGATTGCTGCTAATGCACCACCATCTGAAATTTATGCTCAACAACAAAAGATTGATCGTATTAATAATATAGCTCCTAGACAAGAAGCTTTTTCTAATGTTGTAAAAGCACAAAATAAAGTAGAACCAATTAATAATCAAATAGAAGATCTTGAAACTCAAATCCAAAGGCTTGAAGCAGCAGGATTATATGACAGAGCAAATTCATTACGTTCAGAAGTAGCAAATCTTAAAGCAGAAAAACCAAAACTACAAGCAAAACTAGATGCAGCTAACGCTGCTCAAGATGATTTGTACAGAGATGCAACCTTAAGCGATGGTACTGTTATTCCTGATGTAGGAAAAGTTACTGCTGATCAACTTGAAGGGGATGGAACTATTCCTCCTCCTCCACTTGATCTAGAAGGTGGTGTAGCGCAAGGCATGGATGATGTTCCTGCAATAAATGAGCCTCCTAAACCAGAAGAAAAATCTTCTGCAACATCTGTAACAGGTATGGAAGATGAATACGATGAAGATTTAGATTCTACAACTCAAACTATAATTGATCGTATTATTGCTGATGAAAACTTTAAGGATGATGGAACAACATCTGGTCAAACTGAAGACAGTGCTATTAAAACTGGAGAAAATGCTGATCCTAAAGATGTAAGCAAAGCTGAGTCTTTCTTATCAGATATCTTTGGTGACCTTTTTGATAAAGACGAACTTAAACGTATGGCTATTATGTATGTTGGTTCTCGCATGATGGGTGGATCTCATAACGGCTCTATGAACTTTGCTGCTAAACAATACGTATCACGTGTTGATAAGAAAGTAGCGACTAAGAAAGCTGAAGAGAAAGCTTTAGCTGAAGAAAAGCGTCTTGATAAAAAGGCATTAGCTAAAGAGCGTAGGCAAAATGTGTTTTCTCTTATTGAAAAAGGTAAGAAAACAACAGACTCTATTGCTGCTTATGAAAAATCTGGTGACCCTAGAGACCTAGTGGATAAACCTGTTCTTACTAAGCCTCCTATTCGTACAGGCACAGTAAAAACTTTCTATGATAAAGGTGGAAGAGGTAAGGTTACTGCTGTTGAAATGAAAGATGATAATGGAAACATCTTTTATGTAAACTCTCAAGGTAAACAACTTAATCCTTTTGCTTTTCATCAAGACCCATCTTTGGTTCCAAACACTCAAGAGTATGAAGATAGAGAATTAAAAATTAGTAAACAAATGAGTGATTCTCTTGAAGACTTAATTAAACGCGATACTGTTATAGTTAATGGTAAGGAAGTAAAACCTGTTGGGTTTGCTACTGGATCTCAGGGTATGGAAGTAGCTCGTTGGATGAACAGAAATAAAATACCTGCAAACTACATGGGTAGTATTCTTGAATCCGCATATGCAGCTGCTGTAGCAGAACAGAAAGCAACTGGTAATAAGGTTACCAACATTACTTCATATCTTGACAAAGCGTTTATTGATCGTATCCCAGGAAATGAAGGTATCTTTACACGTGAAGATGGAAAGCGTGTTGACTCTGGAAAGGTAATGAACCTGATTGGTCAAGGTGTTTCTATCCTCAGGTCTAAACCTGGGCAAGAAAGCAAGTCTGATGAACAACTTCAGAATGATATGCTTGCTGCAATGCGTAAAGAATGGTTTGCTCTTGATGATAAAGTCCGTGGTGAATATAACACCAAGGGTACTAATGAGGGTGAGACAGGCTTTATGGTATTTATGCAACAGCAGATTGCTGAAGATGTAAAACAATCTTAACATAGTAAGGAGAATAGTATGTCAATATTCGATAGGATTGCTGAGAAACCTTCTAATTTTATTGAAGGAACTAACATGTCCCTTTTGGATGGAGATACTGCTGTAGATAACGACACTGGTGAAAAATACAGACTTGCCAGTGTCGATACTGCAGAGATTGATCGCTATGTTGGTGGTGAGTTTCAAGCAGGGACTGCAGGTGGTTCAACATCAACAGCGGAAGTCTCTAAACTTATGAATGAGTTTGGATATAATAATGTAAAGCCTAGATTAGATGAGAATGGAGAGATCTTAAGAGACCCAAATGGTCGTATCATTGCTGACTTTGTTAATGATCAAGGTGAAACATTTTCTAGTCGCTTACTATCTGAGGGTGTTCTTAAACCTACAAAGTGGTCTTCTAATATTGAAGCAGATATCTATCAACTTGGTCAACTTAGAAGGGATCAAAAGAACCTTCAAGAGATGGATCTTGAAAATGCACCTACTGAATCTTCATGGGATCTTGCTCGTACAAACATTGAAGAAGCCATGCGTAAAGAGGGCTTCCGTCAGTATGGTCTAAAGAAGGTTGCCCACAATGAAGAAGAACTAGCTCGTGCTCAAGCGTCTGGTGTGTCTAGTTACTATGACATGAACAGGGTTGCAAGCAGAGCTAAGGATAGGACACTTCTTAATGAAGCCCTTAACCCTTATTCTGATTCATGGGAACAGGCTTGGATTGGTGTAGATGAAGCTATGGCTGGCCTTCAAAACATGTGGGGTGATCTTACAGATAACGAATATCATTCCCGTGTAGGCAAGATGGGTGTTGAACGTAATCGCAGAAGACTTGCAGAGTATGCCACTCGTATTGTTGATTGGCGTGATGTGGACGATATCTCTAGTGGTATTGATTACGTTGTTAACAATGCTGCTATGTCTCTCCCATACATGATGATTGCTGCAGGATCTGCTTTAGCTGCTCCTCTTGTAGGAACGGCTGCAGGTGTTGCTGGTGCAGGTGCTGCTGTAACAGGCGCTGTAACACTAGGGGCTAGTATGCTTGCACCCTCTGCTATTTATGCAGGTCAAACTTATAATGAAATGGAAGGTGAAAAGAATATTGGTGTTGCTGTAACTTCTGGTATTCTACAAGGTACTCTTGATCGTATTGGTGTTGGTCTTATATTTAAAACTGGTACACCAACTAAAGAAGTTCTTAACAAAGCCTTAAAAGAATTAACAAAACCTGTAGCAGAAGGTGGTAAAGGATTAACTCTTGAAGCTGCACAAGCACTATTATCTAATGCTAGTAAAAAGACTATTGCTGATTTTACCAAAGATGCTGCTAATGCTGCTAGGTCACAACTTACAGGCAAGGCTATCTTTAAAGATTTAGCAACTCGTGGAATCATTGGTGGTGCTGGTGAGGCAGTCACTGAAGGACTTCAAGAAGCCACTGCATACACTGCAGCTACTCTTGGTTCTGATAAGGTCTTTGACTATAATGAACTTACAGACAGGATGATTGATGGTGCTATTGCAGGTGGTGTTCTTGGTACATCTTTCTCAGCCCCAGGAGCCGCTGTTAACGCAGGGATCTGGGCAGACATTGCAGTACGTCAAGCACCAGCAGACGCTAAAAGGTTGTCTGATGCTGGTCGATACGCTGAAGAAGAACGTGCTAGAAGTTCTGATAATCGTATTATTTCTATTGAAGAAGGATTAGATAATATATATGATGGTACTCAACCAACTGAAACTGTAGATCGTGAAACAGGAGAAATAACAGAGTATGATGGTAACTACTTTGAACCTCTAGACATACGAGAACAAGAACACAAGGGTAAAAAGATAGACCGTAGCATTGGGCAATCAATTGCTGCAGGACTAGCTAAGCTTCCTAAGTTTTGGAGAGGCTCTGTTAATTATTTATTTCCTGATGAGGTTCTTAATAAGTCAAGGTCTGCTAGATTTCTAAAAGAAGCAATGGGTGGTGGTCTTCAAAAAGTATTTAGTGGTAATGGATTTGAAAACTTTAAGTTTAACCTAGTAGCCACATATAAAAACATGGTTCCAGAGCCATCAAGTTTTTACAGTATTTGGAATGATGGTAAAATATCCAGTGCTACAAGAAGAAAAGAAATAAGTAATGAAATATATTCTATTCTTCGTAGTGCAATTAACAATGAGACAAAAACATTCGATCCTTCTGTAATTGAAAACATGACTTTGCCCCAACATAAAAAGCAAGCACTTATTCTTTTAGGTTCTCAAATGAATGAGATGTCTGATACAATGCACAGAGATCAGAATAAGTACGTAAAACGTGATGGTAAGGGAAAAGAACTTGGTTATATTGATAACTATCTTTTAAGATTTAAATCTCTTGATAAGGTAGCTATTAAAAAGAATCGTGCAGGTTTTGAAGCAGCCCTACAACAAGAGGCTAACCTTAGTGTTCCTGAAGCTAAAGATTTAACTGATAAAATTTTAGATAATCCTGAGGTAAATGATCTTAGTTTACTTGATGATAATTTTTCTGTAACTAAAGGGGGTATTGTCCCTACAGCACATAGAGAAAGAACTCTTGGGTTGTCTGAAAAGGATGCCTTTAATGAGTTTATGGAGCAAGACATCTTTGCTAATATGTCTACTGCTGCTAAGTCTGCTGCACGTTTTGTAACACATCGTAAATACATTGGTAAGAATGGTGAAATCCTAGCAGCACAATTACAACAAATGGAAAATGAAGGTGTTCCTAGAGAAAAAGTAAATGAAATAGCTATGGGCCTTAAAGATTTTCTAGATGCTGAATCAGGAAACTATAAACGTCCAACAAGCCAAGACGGTAAGCTAGCAGTTGGAATCCAAAAGAACCTTATGTTTGTTACAACAATAGCAACCCTAGGCCTTGCTACAGTAGCTTCTATTGTAGAGCTTGCGCTAGCAGGTCGTGCTCTTACGGCAGAACAAATCTATGGTCGTAAAGGGGCTACGTCTGGTGATACAAGCCTAGCATCTTTTGGTAAAGAATTAGCAAAGGTTATTTCAGATGCTGTTAGATTTGCAGGGAATACTGCTGTTCTTAAAGATCCAGGAGTAACTAGTGAGTCACGTGGTCAAGAACTGATACGTAGTCTTGGTTATTATGAATGGGATGTTGGTGCTGCTACAGTTACTGGTGTTACAGAAATGAACCCAGTGCATGAAAAGTACTATAAGTTGTTCTTTAAAATGACAGGTCTTACAGGTTGGACAAATATGACTCGTGCTATTCGTGGGTCTATTGCTGCTGATTATATGTTTGATCACACAAAAACTATAGCTGAAGCTAGAGAAACAGGTTTACCTAAAACCAATGAAGTTCAAGAAGCAGAAGAAGCTTTAAGAAACATTGGTGTAAACGTTGATGATGCTGTAGAAATCTATCGTGCAGATCAAAGGGCAGGACCTAATGAACTTCTGTCTCCAGAGTTAGAGGCAAAACGTGAAGCCAATATGAGAACAGGTGCGTTTAATTTTATTAATGACGCTGTTGCTTTACCTATGGTGGCTAACAGACCAATGATCTATCAAGACCCAAGGTTTGCTTTGTTCACACAGTTTCAAGGATTTATTGCTACATTCACAGCTAATCATATACCTAAGTTATGGGGTGAGTATGTTAAACGTGGTACTCCTTCAATGAAGTACAATGCTTTTGCTATTATGTGTACAATGATTATGCTTGGATTTGCATCTCAATATCTTAAAGACTTGATTAAATTTGGAGATAGAGATGAAGATGAGTTGAAAACACTTGGTAATCCATACCTTGATACAGGTGAGTATATGCAACGTGGTATACGTGCGTCTGGATTGATGGGTGTTGGAGAACGTGTCTTTGATCAGTTCTTTCCTTTGTATGAACAAAGATCTGATAACGCATTAGAATGGGCTTGGAATACAGTAAGTGGTGAAGCACCTGCTGCAGGAACAGTTAAACGTGTTGCAAAGACATTAACTAACCTTGGCACTGGTGATTTTGGTGGTGCTGCTCAACAGGCAAGTAAACTAGTTCCGTTTATTGGTATCGTTGGTGGTGCTGAAAGACTTTCAAACTTATACGATTGGGATTATAAAGGGGAAGAGAATGGCAGTAATTAGAGGTGCTCCAAGCACAACACAAAAAGCTGTAGAAAAACTACAAGAAAGTATGGTAACTGCAGCCCCTGAAGTAGATCCTAATATGGTACAGCAAGAAGGGGAGGCTCCGGTCTCTCCTACTTCTGGAAGTATTTTTGATAGGATTGCTGCACAACCTGTGGCTGAGGCTACACAAGACAACGTAGAACAACAAGCAGAGCAAGTAGGTGAACAAGTACAAGAGGCTGTAGTAGAGGGATCTCCTGTAGCTCCTGAACTTGCTGCTATTGCAACTGCTGAGTTAGAGTCCAACCCTAAACGCCTTAATCAAAAACAACTAGAACGGGCTGAAGCAAAAAAGAATATTGTTAAGCCACTTAATGAACGCACTGAAGAAGATTCAGGTCAGTGGTTTTATAATGCTGTTATAGCAGAAGATGCTGCTTCAGATGTAACATCTGGGCCTATGTCAGACGGTGGCCTTATAGCTCGTGCTAGGAATTTGTCTAATGGTGTTTATGGTGGTACAGCTTCTCAAGTTCAAGCTGAAATCGAACAAAACGGTAAACCTCCAAATGGGCTGTTTGGTATTGCTGGATTAACAGAAGCAGCGACAAATAATGTTGCTCTTAATGTTTTAGAACGTCTTAATGCTGTAGATAGAAATGCTGGTAAACCAACAAGAGATTTTCTTCAAACAATGTCTGTTGTTACTGAAGATACTATTTCACAACTTTCATTTAGTGAGCCAACATCTCTTGATATAAATCCTGGAGAAACTGCTATCAATGATGATGGTGAAGTTCAAAACGTAACAGAAGAAGAGATAGCCCAATCGACACCCTTTTCAAAAGCTAAAGCCAATCGTGATTTAGGAACACGAATAAGCAGAGAGTTCCAAAGGTTGCGTAATAAAGCAGAGGGTAGGCCAACAGATGAATACCAAGACATAAGCGCAGATGAGGCTATTGCTCTTGGGGATATGGCAAAAGAGTTATATTGGGCAGCAAATAAAACTGTTGATGGTAAGAACTTTCTTGTAAGACAAAAAGCAAATGACGGTCAAGTGTATTTTACTTTAACCAAACATGGTTCTGATATGCTAAAGCAAGGGGCAGCTAGACGTAAACGCATGTTCCCTGGAAAACAAGTAAGGACACAAAAGAATCCAGGTGTAAAACTTACAGGTGAAGCAGAAAAAGCTACTCGTAAAGTATCTTCTAGGGCAGGTCGTCTTACAGGAACCCAAGAGCTTAATCAAGCAATGGCTAATCTAAACAAGGTAGCTAACGTTGTTGATCCTCGTAGGCTTAAGATTCTATATCTTACAGCACTCCCTGTGTTACTTGGACAAGCGGCTCCTGATACTCTTTATGCATCTCTAAACCATGTTGGTCAAGATAAATTAAATAAGTTTCTAGCTAAGGCTGCTGCTAAAACAGGAAGCCCAACAGAACAAGAGACTGCAAACGCAACACAAGAATATAATGATTTAATAAATGATTTGGCTCAAGACTTGCGTGGCATTGCCTTAGAGCGTAAGGGGGCTAATTACCTTACATATTATGTTCAAGCATTCAATACTCGCATTGCTCCGCAACAATCCACTCTTGATCCTACAACATCTAAAACTGCTAGGTTTGTAACTCGTAATGCTAAACCTTCATTGGTAGATTCAAAGACAGGAACGGGAAGACGTATTGAACGTAACCTTCGACAGATGTACGCTATGCATCTTGTAAAAGGGGCGGGTCCTGAGTTTCCAGCAGTTAGAGAAAGCATGTTAGAGATTGCTACACCACAACTAGTTAAGTGGGGTATATCCTTACGGGCTGCTCTTGATGGTGTACCTGATTCTAAAATTGAAGAAATATCTCAAGCTATTGAAGATGGGATTTCAGTTAATGATCCAAATTTTCCACAGATCCCACAGCTACCTTCTGATTTAGATCCAGAGTTGTTAGAAACGATTAAGAAACAAGGGGAAGATGGTCAAGCATATATTGATGGACTCATTGACTTTGCAAACTATTATGAAGTAAAGACTCGTGCTGCTTCGGATAAATTAGCAGGTAGGTCAGACGGTAACTATCAGTTTCCTTCTTTCTTTAATGCGTATATGGATGGTAAAACTAATGGTCTAGCATCTAATGGTATGCAAATGGGATCTATGTCTGTTGCTCGGAGAACAGGTGTACTAAGAAGTCAAAACACTTCTGCCATTGATAATAATGAAGACATACGTGACGAGTTAGCAAACCTTTTGTTAGCTAGTCTAGATGATGGATTTGATGGACATACAGGTGAAGTTGGTGAGTATCTGCATAATATTGCAACTGAACTGTTTAGTATTCGTGCATTGAATAAAGCCACCACCATGACGTTTGGTTATGGGAAAGAATTAAATTCTTTTAAACGTGACATTCGTGAATACTTAGATCTTATGGAACAAGAAAAAACAGCAGAAGGATCTAACTATAATGAGATAGAATTAGCTGTTGAAGCCCTTCCATCGTCTGTTACTAAAGATGGAAGAGATGCTTTGGTTGAAATACTTCATGCTAAGTATGTACCGTCCCTTGTTCAGGTTCTTGATAAGAGGGCCTTGCAGTCCCGTAATATTATGCGTGGGGCTGCTATGCTTCATGCTCTTTCTAATGAGTTGTTTACTATTGAATCTCCTACAGGGACTTCTCTTAATCTTGGTGGATCTGCTACTACAGGATACATTGAGGGAGATGCTTACAAGGTTTGGTCTGATGGTAAATATAGCTTAAGAAAAGTAGGACGTTTTGGGGATGAACTAACTGCAGCTGCTCCAAGGCTTATGGATGACGTAAGTGTTCCTGGAGAGAGGGCGTATGGTGGATCTGTACCAGCCCCTGTTCAATCCTTAGATGCTGCTACGGTTATTCGTACAGCGAGTGGGAAGTCTTGGTCTAGGCTTGAAGCAGCTTCTGGTGGTTTTCCATATCTTCATACTATCTATGATGCCTTTAAGGTTGATGCTATGGGATATGATGTTGTATTTGAAGAAGTCAATCAAAACTGGTTAGATTTAAACATGCAGTGGTCATATCTTGAAAAGACTTCTGATGCATTAAACAATCTTAGATCTAAGTTTGCTGAAAGATACAGTGGACGAGACCCGAATGATGTTCTTACAGCAAACGAATGGAGCATGGCTGGATACCTTTTAGAACAAACAAAAGGAGAGGGTAAGTCAATAAGCGCAAACCTTATGAATAAACTTTCTAAGGTACTTGATCTCCCCGTGGTTGATAAGAATAATAAACTTATTGAAAAACACCCAGAGGTAGAGAAAGCTACAAAGCGAATTGAAGACGCTATGATTGATGCTGGTTATAACCCTAAAAATCCACCCGCACAACCTACTGTGAAACACATAAGGGCTTTTGTGCAGGCATTTAGGAAAGAACTAAACATGCAAGGTAGGCTTAAAAAGATGATTGCAGAGACTAACAGAGATAAAGCTGCTCTCAAATCTGAAATAGAAAAGCAGATTTCAGACGGTAACTTTGGTGTGGCCCAATATATGGATCACTAAAATAAAAAAAAATACCCCTACTAGAATCCAATTAAGGAAACTAGTAGGGGCTTTTTTATTTAAGCATACCGTTCTTAGCCAGTAGCTCTCTGATGTCACGCTCAGCATCTTTCTTTATCTGTGCAGCTGTGTCTGGTTCCATACCTTCTTCTACTGCTCGTTTATAATTATACTGTAACATATCTTCGTTAATCTTGTTTGAATATGCAGACCCTGGGTCTAGCCCAAAGGTTTCTACATACTCCATGTCATCTACTGGTGCTCCGCGTAGAGCCAAGTAGTTGTACGATTTCTTATCGCTCATTAATTTCTCCTTAGGCAAAGAAGTAATCAGATTCATAGATCTGTGTTACGTCTAGGTTGCCTAGCTCTGGTTGCTCTACGTCAAGGTTAGTAGCATCAGTAATGATGTTTTGTTGTATCAAGTCGTAGTAATTTTCTTTATCATACATTTCGATAAAGCTCTGTTTAGTCCTTTCTAATAGTGCTTCGACATCACATGCATGAGTGCTAAAGGAATCATGGACTGCTCCGAAATCACCATTCCATTCCTCAATAACCAATGCCATATGACTGGCATCCTGACTGTGAATGTAGTTAGGACTGACACCACACATAAATCCGCGAATGTCTGGGGTCTTCGTAGGTACTCTTGCCACATGGTTTACTCCTTTGTGTCCTTTAGACTGAGACTTATAGCCGCTTATAGTACCTCTACATTTTCGTGTAGCTGTAGTATAGTTTTGATAGATTACCTTGAACCCTGATGGTGTTACCCATGAGAGGTCGCTTCTACCGTTGCCATGTATCAGTTTACTTTTGTACGATCTAAGAAGTACTGTGAGTGTGTTGAGGTGTTCAATCTCTTCATCAGTTTTATCCTTCTTTGTGTACAATTCTTTCTGATCCTTGACCAGTTGTTTGTATTCTGGACCAGCAGGTTCATTTTGATCATTGTATTTTAAGTATTCACCTATCTCATACTGTGCTAGTTTTTGCAAGTATGCCATAGTATGCAGGGGTCCTGGGCATACAAGGTTGATTGCTTTGATTAGTAGCTTAGCTAGTTTATCACAGTCATCTTGTGTTATCCCATACTCTATGTGAAAGTCTTCTGCTTTACAATCAAAGAACATATTCTCAGCAATCTTCTTTGCACCTGCTGAGTATGCTCTTGTCATACTACCACGTTTAGATATAGCTTTTCTAATATGTTTCATTGGCATTTGATCAAGAATGTCTTTAAGTCTTTCATCAGTTGTCAAATGATACAGCTGCTTAGCAGTCTGAACATAGAAGTCGTGTTGTATATCTACTGGTATTAGCCCTACAAGCCTCCCTGTCTGGCTGTCTTTAGAAATAGCACCTAGATGCTGCCAACCATTGTTAGACCCGTCTATGGGGACTGGAAGGTGGCTAACGTGGATTCTATTATCTTTCATTGCTCTTTGGTAATCAAACCACTCAAAGCAACAAGAAAGGAATGACACGGGTTTTTCTGCTATTTCTGCTACGATACCCCTTCTTCCCATTTCAATAATAACTTCCATATTATCGTTAGTCCACCGTACCCTGTCCTCAAGGGTAAACTTATCTACGCTGATAGACTCTAGCTTTTCTTCTTCTAGATATCCTGCGTAGTCAGCCCCACACCAGTCAGGTATTTCATCTATGTTATAACTCTGATTGAATGTGTTAGCTGTGTGTACGGCTAGCCAGAAGAGTCCTTCTTCGGTCATAGGTTTACCTCTAGCAAAGGTCATCATACCTCTAGCTAGGTCAGACCCTTGGTAGTTTAGGAAGGACTCTGAGTAGTATAACCTACCCCTATAGTCTGCTTGCATGAACTGATAGAAAACATTGTGATCGTAAAGCAGCTTAGCTTTCGTGGTGATAAACCCCCATTCTACTAGCTTGCTTCTACGTTTCATTTCTTTAGCGTCATTATCATCTATTGGTGTTGATGACACAAATAAATCTTTATTTTCTATAAGAGTATCATACACACGCTGGTTGATTCTCCACCCAGTGCGTTGTAGTTTGTTTACTGAAGTAACCCAGGGGGTTCCAATCATAGGTTCAAACTTTGCGTTGTCCTCTTCTGTCCACTCTTTAATTACAGGCTCACCATCTGGCTGAATGATTTTTGATATTCTATCGGGTCTTTCTAACACAGTGTGTGTTAAAGAGATCCTCATCATTGCTTCTGGTATGTCAGCAAGATCTATCCACTTGGCTGTAGCTGATACAATATAACTAGTATCCCTTGTCTTTGGGTAGTATATATCTATGTACCCACAGTTATAGAATGCCTCTATAAAGAGATCACCCAACCTCACATGCATGTTCCAGGGTAACCCAGGGGGTTCCCTTTTGATTACACGTGCTATTCGTTGACCTATTGCTGTAGATACAGCTGTCAACTGTGCAGTCCCTGCAGGACTATCTGAGGTATCGTAGGTGAATCTCATTTGTATTGTTTGGAAAGCCACGTTTATTAGTCGTGGCATTTCCTCTTTGTATTCTTTGTACAATCTCAGAAGTACACCACCTGAGTTTGCCTTAGGGTTATTTGGATTAACCCTTGAGACCTTATCAACTAGGTACTCTGAGATGTTGTCGAATGGATTCATACAATCCTCTTTCTGTTATTATACTGTAAAGTATTCGTCAAAGCCACCAGAAGCTATTAGTCTAGTGGTTTTGTTGTTGTATGTAGCGGAACCTGCAGGTCCAGTGAGTCCTGTAAATCTGGACTTGAGTACCTTGAACTTGACGGTGTTTCGTTCAGACTCTGATTCTGCAACAAGGTTCCTTGAAAAGGCAACGATGTCGAACGAGATCTGCTTGATCGATCCACTGCCTTTGATATCATCGATAGATGCGAGATGTCCTTCCTCAAAGCTTTTACCTCCTTGTGATTTACGTAGGTGGCTAATAAGACCTAGCCACACATTATGTTTCTTTACAACCTTAAGAAGGTCAGACATTACTTTGTCTATTGCTTCGTTACCAGATAGCCCCTCAGAACCTTCCGATACCGCGATAGTAATGTGGTCAAGAACGAGGTACTTGCAACCCATAAGGGCCATGTATTCGATCTTGTCGATAAGAGATGCATCCCCAACGGAGCCTTGATGATCCAAGAGAACCAGTCGCTCGTCACCAAACACAGCTTCGTATCCTCTGCGGAGTTCATTTTCATCAATGTTTGGAGTATCCATGATGTTACGTTTAAGTTGCATGGAGATAAACTTTTCGGCTGTATCTCCAACACTTTCTTCCAAACTAATGAGTCCAACTTTATCACTTGTCTTAGCAAGAAGGTCAAGAATAATCTCTTTAATGACAGTAGACTTACCACTACCAGTGCCAGAGGTAAACAAAGTAATCTCACCATATCTTATCCCCTTAAGTTTTTCATTGAGTCCTGCAAGACAACTAGGGTAAGGAACCGACTCAACATTCTGGCGTTCCTTGAGCTTTTCCCAGACTGCTTCGCCCATGACAATTCCTGCAGGGGACCACGTTTTAGCGCCCCATATACTCTCCACGATAGCATCGGGTCCATGCTTGAGGAGCAATTCTGATGGGTCTTTGCACCCCTTAAGCGTTGCCACCTTGCATCTGCCCGTACCCACAATTCGTGCCGCTTTCTCCACTGCTTGTGAACCAGCTTCGTCCGAGTCGAACATGAGTATGACAGATTCATATTTAGATAACCATTCCCGTTGCGCCAAAAGGTTATTGATTCCTGAAGCACTGGGAAGCGATACAACAGGGTAGATCCTATTGTACTTTTGTTTATATGCCTGAGCAACAGCGAGTGCATCCAACTCCCCCTCGGTGATGACGAGCATCTTGCTACCCACCGACTGTTCCTGCCCGAATAGTTCCACATCTTTAAAATCTCCATGAACACTAAATGTTTTAGGTAGTTTTCGTTCTTTGTATGCTACGATTTTACCGTTCTTTGTGTATGGGTAATAGTGTGATTCTGGTAATCCTTCTGGGGTTATACTCATTTTTACATTAAAGTAATCTACTACTTCTTTAGAGATACCACGAGAAGAAATACCATAGCTACGATAAGAATTGATATCGGAGAATCTAGTAAGCTCATTAAAGGTGGCGGGTTCATAACTATCCATTTCTGTTTTCACTTTCTTTGATTTGCCACAGCTGAAGCAGTGTCCTACTCCATCACTGTATGTTGTAAATGCATCGGAGCTACCACATCCAGGGAATGGGCAGGGTCCTCTAGTATATCTTTTATCATCCATCTAGTTCCATCTTTCTTCTTTCGCTTGACGATTCAGTTTTCTCTTGTAACTCGCTTCTCGTTTCTTGTTGAGTCTCTTTTGTTTGATCATCTTCATACTCTCGTACTCTGATGTCAAGGAACTCTCCTCCTCGTTTAACGATTCGCTTTTCAAGTTTGATGTTGTAAACTTTATTGTCATTGAATTCCTCATATACTCCTTGATATGTATCTAATATTGGTTTAATTACATTATCTAAATCTGCCCCTCTATTGGACAAACCTGCTGTGATATCAAAGGTAACTTGACCAGCCTTAAAAGGCCAGTCAGTACCTATAAGTTCATCACGAATCTGGTTCTGATACTCCAGGTAATCCGCTGACTTGAACGTTGTCTTCCCCCTTCGGTTCCACATCTTGTTCGCACTCAGGGGTTTGATTGAGAAGTAATGACTCATCTGGTTCATTCTTACTCACCTCCTTTAGTTCATCCCATGTAGTCAGCATAGTAAGTAGTTTACGACTAACCCAAGGATCACCTGCATTATTTTCTTTCCAAGCTTTTTCAACAGCTGTCCATCGTTGTCCCATAGGAACACCCTCTAGGATTTTAGAAGCTTTCTTTGGACCAACACCATTTATCCCAGGGATATTATCACTAGTATCCCCAGTTAAGCATTGTATCATTAGGTTGTAATCAGCTTGGTCATCATCCACAAACTCATAAGTTTTCTTAGTATAGTTGTAGTGATGGCCTGGAATTTGTTTAAGGTCTTTATCAATACCACAAATAACAAAGTCTAGTTCCATTTCACGAGCTTCATAGGCCCAGATACAAACTAAATCATCTGCTTCCATACCATCTGCTTCTATCCCACCCCACTTTTCTTTCATATAGTTGTGACCGTAGTTGAGGGACTCTTTTATTTCCTCTTTTAAAGCGGGTCTGGTGCTCTTGTAGGGGGTGTAAAGGTCTTTCCGGTAGTTCCCCCTACCCTTAAGTGCTACACGGCACTCCTGAGGCCCTGAGAAGGCGTATGCGATACATTGATTTACAGTAGTATCGATTACTTTTCTGATCTCTGCTTTATCAGAGTTGCTGTAAGCAGCCCTGAAGTAGATAGAGTCAGCGTCAATTAAGGCTATTGCCATTATCTTTTCCTTTTATCTGTAGACTACATCGATACCCCATGCCTTTACTTTATTTTCTAAAGGGTAGGGGTCGAATGGGTCTCTTTCAAATTGAACTGCTGCGAGTAGATGGAGAATGATGTATCCGTTTGTAGTATAGTGGTAACGCAATACATCAAACCATTCTCTCGGTTCAATACCGTCTGGTTTTGGGTGGAAGGATACAGTGTACCCTGGGTATTCAATTGATGGTTCATAAGGTACTTCCTCTATATTAGTGGACATCTGCATAGCTAGTTCCGATAACATAATCACCACCTTCCATACAAGTTACACCAAACATTTCTGGACCTTTCTTAAAAGATTCTTGAAGTATTTCACCAACACGATCAGCATCGTCTGGATGTGCAACGTAAGCTATCTCATCATGGTAGAATAGCCGTGGCTCTGCACGTAACCCTTCTTCATCAATTTTATTCATAGAATAAGACAAAGCAGACTTACAGGTAATACCTTCTGCAGTTTGCAATAAGTAGTTAAGAGCCTGATATTCACCAGATACAAACACAGGTCTACCGTCAAGTCCAGGGAACCATCCCTCACCTGAAGCATATTGTGTGCTGCGCCATACTTCACCTAGTTTATCTTTAAGTTCTTTCAACCCTTTGATTCCTTTAGCAAAGTCTTCACGTGACTTTTTACCAGCATTTGCATTGGGTTTACCAGTTAGGATAGAACCTAGTTTAGCATCACCAGCACCAAACAGGTAAGCGTATAGATAGTTCTTTGCGATAGGCCTAGAACAACCAAGTGCATCTGCATTACGTTGGTGTTGATCACCATAGATTACCTCATTAGTAAACTCATCGTTGTTTACATAGTGACACAGACCACGTAGTTGGTTACCAGAACTGTCTGCACCTACAACTTTCCAATCTTCATCAGGTATGAATAACTCACGTAATTCTTTACCCCAGGGTGCATTGACTCCTGGGAGATTTACGATTACTTCATGTCTGCAACGGAATGTCTGAGTACCAATGGTCCACATGTTACCATGTATACGACCACCTTCTAGGGTTTCAAGCCAGCCTTTGATTACAGATGTACGGTTACGTAAAGTATAATACTCGCTGATCATTTTACCCATATCACCTAGTTTTTCTAGAGATGTATCAGTAATCTTTGGTCCTACAGTTACCCAGTCACGCCCAACCTTCTTTCGATTGTATTCGTCTGGTTTCCAACCTATAGTTAGTAACCATTCTTTTACAAGTTCCATAGATCCTAGTGTGATCTGCTCTACTGTAAATCGTTGGAACTCTTTGTTCACCGGATGCACATGTGTATCTTCTGGTTTTACTTCTTTTTCATAGAAGTCTGAAAGTAAACGTGCAGTTACAGCAGTGTAGTCACCATTCTTTTTGTATTTAGGTGTCTTAGGTGTTTTATCAATGTATACCTTATGCGTACCTAATTGAGGATGTAGTACTTTTTCAATTTCGTCCATCCTAGTTTGCATAAGCTTAAGATTCTTGATTGCTTTAGGTCTATCAAACTTCCAACCACGGGTCTTTACACGGGCATTAAACTTTGCAGTATCATGCTCAATTAGTAAACCCTCTTTAATTGTTGGACGTTTAGCAGCAATTCGTTTGTACTCTTCTATAAGTTGATTAAACACAGCTACGTTTAGCATCACATCTTGTACACAGTAGCGTAACATTTCTTTAGAGTACCCATCCCAATCATCAAATTCAATCTTTGAGTTGTTAAGATGTTCACCCCAACCCTTTAAGCCATGCTTGTGGGGTCTTTTGTATTGCAATACTTGAGACATAATCCAAGTATCATATATTTTCTTATTATTTAGTTTCAAACCATACAGTTTTTCCATAACTAAATTATCAAACCCGATAATGTTATGACCAATCAACACTTCTGCGTTGTTCAATACTGCACAACCATCATCCATTCCTGGAAGAGAGTTATCATAATCACTAAACTTGTATGTTGTTCCAGTGTCTATGTTGTATGCTACAAGACACCATATTTTAGTTGCATCAAAACCATCTGTTTCAATATCATACACCAATTTCATAAGCTTTTCTTTCTAGGTAGTGTTTCTCTTTTACTGACCTGATTGTGTGACAATTAGCGCAACGTATGTCGCACTTACGAGCCTCTTTGATAATGTTCTTGATACTACAAGAAGCCATTCTATGAGGCGTATATATTTTATCTGTTGGATCTCTGTGATCCCATTGAAGAGCATAGGGGTTTTCATTGTAACCGCAATCAATACAGCCTTTAGCAATTTTGTATCGGTCTAGTATTTTTCTACGTCTTCTTATTTTTAGTATTTGTTTTTGGTTGCAAGTCACTTATCGTTCCCTTCTGGCATGTCGCATTTAGGACAAATAGTATACTTTGAATCAATGCTCATAATACAAAATTCCTTTCCGCAAATGTCGCATATGATTGTTTTAAACGGTTTGTCGGTTATGTGATCTTGTTTGCTTCTGTCTGATCTCATGCTCCTCTAGACCTTTCGATTTGTTTTTGAAGATTTGCTAAAGCCCTCCAAGCTACTTGTGCCCAGTCTTCATCAATCAAGTGACGCATCATAGCATCTAGCTCATCACCAGATTTAGACCTGTCCCAATGTAGTGTCTCTGGTGTTTGACCATGTTGGATACCACCTTTGAGAGATATTTTTGAAATCTCTACGATTGCGTCAGGGAAGTATTTTATAAATCCCGTATACACCGGAATAGCTTTACGTTCTTTTGCATCAGTTGGTAGTGTAGATTTTAGTTGTCTTTTCATGTATTCTTCATGTCTTTCGTTAGCGATCATCTCCAGATCCTTTCAATGTGTTTGCTTCTGCTCTTGCTTTTAGTTTATCCAGATTAGAAATAGCAATAAGATCAAGGTCAGCGTCCAACTCTGAGGCAAGGACAGCGATATACCAAAGAGTATCACCAAGTTCCATAGTAATAGCGTTAAGGGCTTCCTCGGCTTTTTCTGGGTCATTGTCGTAATCTCCACGAAGAATCTTCTTCACTTTGTTTGCGACCTCAGCAGCCTCTCCTGACAAACCTAATGCCAAGTACGGAAGTGCGTTATCTTTTGGATAGACAGCTGTTGTGACAGCCTTTGATTGGTAGTCATTTAGTCTCATAGTGTTTATATACCCCTTATAGAATTAATACCTTATTGATGACGAGGCTTGTCCTCGGCATAAAGATATACCTATAAGGGGTATATGGAATTTATGGAGAGAACAATGCCTTATAAAAACTATAACCCAAAGAGTCTCAAAAACTTAAATGGTTCTTGGACTACTGAGTCTGCTAGAAAAGCACAGGCCAAGGGTGTAGAAACCCGCAAGGCTAATAAAGAAGCTAGAGAAGCTGCTAAAATGTCTATGGCTGAATGGAAGTTATACAAAACAGATGTTCTTGATCAGACTGATATGACATCTTTGGATGTCCTTAAGATAATGATGATTAAGGCTGTGTCAAAAGATGACATGGATACTGCAGTAGACATTGCAAAAACTTTAGCAGAATTTGAAGCACCTAAACTTGCACGTGTCGATCAGACCAATGTAGAAATACAGGCTGAAGATTTATCTGATGAAGAACTGCAAGAACTATTAGATCAAGCAAGTGCCGAGGCGAGTGCCCCGCGACACTGATGCATTTTGTCGGTTACCCAAAAAAGATGCCTATGCGTTTTGTCGGTTAGCTAAAAGAAAATAAAAGAGTCCCTAGATACACATGTAGTGTACCTAGGGGCTTTTTGGTTATTATGCGTGTGCTTTAGGGCGGCTACAAAAGTTACCACCAGTACCGTTTGGGCTACCTGCAGCTAACCGTGATACAGATAAGTATCCTTGGTTGCTTGAGAATGAACCTTTGGGGCCATACTGATCAGTAGTTCTACGGAACTGCAGGTTCTGCCGACCAATTGGGTTAACGATAATTTTTGCTTTAACTGCTTTTTGCATGTCTTTAACTTTCTACTGTACTGTACGAGATTGATCAAGATCTTGAAGGACAAACCCAAGATCGATATAAAGAGTGATTGCTTCTTCTTCTGTTAGAAGTACTTCTTCACCACCAAAGTCAATGGCAATTTTACCATCGGCTTCAGCGTATACATCTTCTATAGTCATTACACATCATCACTATCGTCTACAAATCCATCTTTGAAAGCATTGTGTAGGACTGAGACTTCTTCTGTATCTATAGAACCATAGACATTATAATGAACTAGGTCTGAATTATATCGTTTACCTTTACCTAACCTAAGGCTTTCATTACAAACAGCATCTAGTTTTGCATATGCTTCTGTAGCTTTATCTAGGTGTCTTGTATATACATCGAATGATATTTTCATGTCATACCCCATATGTGTTATTAATTGCGTTTTCTACCATGCCTTGGATTTCTTGTTGTGACATGGATAATCCAAGTTTTTGTAGTTCAAAGTTTACAAGGTCTTTGACATGCACTGTGATATATTGTTTTGATTCTTCAATATAATTATCTACCATGCACCATTCGTTGTAGACTTCTTGTTCTACCATTTCTTCTATTGAGATAGCGATTTCTTTCATTTTGCCCATTACATAGCCTTCAGTTTGTTGTAACGAAACCACCATTTTTGCCAACAGAATTGGTCATTACGTTTTTTGAATAACTCTATTAATTCTGTGATAGCTTCATCTGGCAACTTGTAATCTACAGCGAATTTAGCAAAGAACTCAAAATCTTGTTTAGTCATGGCACACTCCAGCTTTAATTAGTTGTGTTGCTGTTCTACCAAAGAAACCTTGTAATTGCCAAGCTAGTCCAGTATCAATTAGATGTTGCCAAGCTTGTATTTGTTGGTCATCATTTTCTGATTCTATAAATCCTTCAGCGATACCAACTGCTGTGTAGTTATCCATTATATAATAAACCATACACCAACAATTACATGTACCCACCCGATAGTGGCAATCATTTTATCAATATCAATATTCATTAGCAAGTCTCCAATTGTTCTATTTTTGGATCATAGTATTCTTCTAGGTATTCACATACTTGATCCCAGTTTTCTGGTTCGAATCCTAAGTCACCAGTCCAGATACCATCTTTGTATTCGTCTTGACATACAACTGAGAAATTACTATCCCATTCGATAGTACCATAGCACCAAGTTTCTCCACCATCTTTACGTTTGTATACATGCTCATGTATCATAGTGAAACCTCACTGATATTTCTTGAGTGGTTGACATAACACATTTCTCGTTACGTTTGAATAGTTCAGCTTCAATTAGATTGAGACCAGAGAATGTAGGATCATCAGATACAACACGGACAATCCAGACTTCTTCACGCATCTGGACAGAGTTAGTAGTACCATCAGTATTAGTACCCTCATCGTTCCAGTGACCAACACCGTTGTATGCTGTGCAGCCGCCATGAATATTAGTCAGAAGTGTCTTGGCATCTTCAAAGGTTTGTCTACCCACTGCACATGGGATATATACTTCATGTATGTAGTTCATTGTTCTAGTACCACTTCTGCATTAG
>MDTG01280972.1_pt1 | contig 30038 bp, 22 predicted proteins | sample 811421 | NCBI WGS metagenome assembly MDTG01 (sample SAMN05326645, study PRJNA326480) | marine metagenome | isolation source: seawater | place: Pacific Ocean: South East | collected 2011 | reverse complement strand
CTGGACCCGGCACGCCTTGAACTTGAGGTAACCGAAAGCGCCGTGATGCAGGACCCGGCGCTTGCACAGGAGCATCTGCACAAGCTGCGCGCCTTGGGTATTAATCTGTCGATTGATGATTTTGGTACGGGCTACAGCTCGCTGGCGCGACTTAAACGGCTGCCGGTGAACAAACTGAAACTCGATCGCAGCTTTGTTAAGGGCCTGCCGCACGACAAAGACGACCAAGCCATCGCCCGCGCAGTTATTGGCCTCGGGCACAGCCTGGGCATGCAGGTTCTGGCCGAGGGAATCGAGCATCTGGAGCAGGCAGAATTTCTCAAAGCCTGCGGCTGTGACAGTGCGCAAGGCTATCTATTCGGTCGGCCGATGCCGGCACCAGCCTTTGCCGAACAACTGAGCAACCTCAAGCGTGAGCAGACGTGAAGTAATTACAGCGATTGCCCGCGCCACGCCACAAAAAGCACAAACAGCACTGCCCAAAGCGCGCCCGAGCAGGCATGATTCCAGACAAATAAAGCCATTGCCGGACACCAGGCAGGGCTGCTAAAAGTTTGAGAATGCGGCTGCGGCATTGGCATCCGCATTACAGCTCAAACGTGCACTGGGGAAGTTGCAGTATGCGGTCAACCACCACAGAACGTCCCACCACAACCCGGCGCATCGTCGGTCTTGGTAGCCTGGCCCTGGCGTTACTATTCAGTGTGCTTGGCTGGCATGCCCTGCAAGAACGCGAAGCCCTGTGGCAGCTACAGATTGCCAAACAGGGCGAGTTGCAAAAGCTTGCCCTGCAAAGCGCACAAACCGCGCAACAGCAACAGGCACAAATACTCGCGCAAACCATCGCCGCCGACTCATGGGTAACCGAGCTGGTGCGTCAGGCCCACTCGCTGCGCCAAGGCGAGTTCAACCAGCGCTACCTCGACAGCATTCGCAGCCAGCTCAAGACTCGACTGACGCCACGTTGGCGCGGCATGCAGCAATACCAGCAGTTTCAATTGCTGATATTCCTGGCGCCCCAGGGCGAGATGTTCCTGCAGATTCCAGCGCAGTCTGGCGGCGATCAGATTACCCATAAGCAGATGCTCAGCGATGCACTGACCAGCCAACGCAGCGTGGCCGGCCTTAACCTGTCTGAACACCAATTTGCCATCAGCGCCATCACGCCGCTGCATGTGCCGAACCTCAAAGTTGAAACCACGGTCGGCGCCGTCGAAGTGCAACTCGGCTTGCAAGCCAATATCAAGCAACTCGATCAGGAGCTGGATGCCGGCGTGGCCTTGCTCGGTAATCTGCCAGGCACCAGCGGCTCGCCGGAGGCACAGTGGAAAATCATCAGTCACTCACGTGATCAGGTTTTGAACTGGCAACAGCGCGCAGCATTGCCAAAACCTTCCGCAGACAACACGTTGAAGTTGCTTGAAGACGATGGCCGCACCTACTTGCTCAATCAGGTACCGTTGTCCGGCTATTCGACCAGCGCTCTCGCCCCGGCGCCCATCAACGCCTATGCCTTGGTGTGGCGCGACATCAGCGACCTGTATGCACTGCACATCAGTGATAACCAGTGGCTGGTTGGCAAATGGATTTTTGCCTGGCTGGGGGCTGAAGCGCTGTTGTTACTGCTGCTTCTGGCAACCCGCAACAGTACCCGCTCAATGATGCTCAGCCACCAGCATGCGCTGCAACAAAAGCACCAGCAAAGCGAGTACTCACGCGAGCTGCTGACTATCATCACCGAAGCGCAGTCAGCCTACATCGACACCCAGAACCAGCAAACTGCCTTTGCCGCGTTGCTGCAACGCATCATCGGCTTGACCAGAAGCCAGGCCGGCATGATTGGCGAAGTCCTCAAGACTGACGACGGTTCGACGACTTTGCGCACCCTTGCGCGCCACGACAGCCGCTTGGGCGAAACCGAGAACTGCTACTGGCTCAAGGACGATGAGCATCCGCAGCAGCGCACACTGGAACAACTGCTGGAGCCGGCTATCAGCGGTGGCCAATTTCGCATCAATCAATCTGAGCAATTGCTGAGCGATAAGCCGCAGACAATCAGCTCATTGCTCAGCCTGCCAATCCAGCATCAGGGTGAGATCATCGGTCTGCTGGGGCTGGTCAACCGCGCTGGTGGCTATTCAAATGAGCTGATCGAGCAGCTACAGCCGCTGTTATCGACCCTGGCGCAATTGCTCGCCGCCTTGCAGCGCGACATTCAACGTGAGCATGCCAACCTGCGCATGCAGCGCCAGCAACAAGCCTTGCACGCACTCAATGAAATCGCCGCGTTATCGGGCAATGGTACTCAACACCAGCTGCGCAAAGCCTTGCAACTGGGCGCGAGTTTTTACCGGATGCCACTGGCAATCATCAGTCAGATCGAGGACCAGACTTACACGATAAAGGTGCAAGTCTCTCCCAATAATGAGCTGTACGACGGCCAGCATTTTGCCCTCGGCGAGACCTATTGCAGCCTGACGTTGCAACAAGACAGCGTGCTCGCAATCGAGGCCATGCAAGTGTCTGCTTATGCAACGCATCCATGCTACGAACTGTTCGCACTGGAAAGCTACATTGGCTCGACTATCTGGGTGAACGGCCAGCGTTACGGCACGCTCAACTTCTCCTGCAGCGAGCCACACCCCACTTCATTCGACGAATCCGACCGTGAGTTCATGCGCCTGTTTGCCCGCTGGGTGGGCAGCACGCTGGAGCGCCAGCAGCAGGAGCAAGCCAAACAAACCTTATTGGCGCGACTTGATGAGGCTCAGCAACTGGCCAAGCTGGGGCATTGGGAAGCCGATCTCGAAACCAGAGAGCTGTTCTGGTCGGGCATGATTTACCAGATTCTGGGCATCGCTCCCGGGCAGTACAAACCGAGCATGGACGATGCCTTGGTGCACGTGCATCCGGAAGACCGCGTGCGTGTAGACAAGAGCAACGAGCGGGCGCGTGCGGGCGAACCCGTGGCGATCAGTTACCGGATTATCTGCGCCAATCAGCAAGTGCGCTGGGTGCATTGCACCACCAAGCTACAAGCCAACCAGCAAGGTGAAATGCTCAAACTGACAGGCACCGTGCAGGACATCACTGAGCGGATGGAAACCGAAGCCATCAGCAAAGTTCAGAGCCAAAGGCTGGCGAACGTGATCGAAGGCACCCAACTGGGCACCTGGCAGTGGAATGTGCAGACCGGCGAGACCGTCATCAATGAACGCTGGGCGAGTATTCTCGGCTACTCGCTGGACGAGCTTGAACCCGTAACAATCGACACCTGGCTCAACTTGAATCACCCGGATGATTGCCGCCACGCGCAAGCCTTGCTTGAGCAGCACTTCAGCGGACAAACGGCGTACTACAGCGTGCAATGCAGAATGCTCCACAAGGCGGGGCACTGGGTTTGGGTGCAGTCGAGCGGGCGCCTCGAAAGCTCAACCGCCGATGGCCAGCCGCTGATGATGTACGGGACGCATACGGACATCAGCGAACAAAAGATTCGTGAGCAGGAAACCCAGCAGGCGCGCCGCTATTTACAGACCGTACTCGACTCGGCCATTGGCGTTTCAGTCATTGCCACCGACGCCAAGGGTTTGATCACCCTGTTCAACACCGGCGCTGAACGCCTGCTCGGCTATCAGGCTGACGACGTTATCGGCGTGCACACCCCATTGCTGTTTCACCTCAAAAGCGAAATTGACCAGCGTGCCCGCGAGCTGAACGCTGAGTCCGGCATTGTCGTCGAAGGTTTTGAGGTATTGACTCACCTGCCGCGTGCCGGCGAATCCGAAACACGCCAATGGACCTACCAACACAAAAGCGGACAGGCGCTGATCATCAACTTGACTGTCAGCGCAATCACCGACGGAGCCGGTAATGTCACCGGTTTTCTGGGAGTCGGGAGCGATATCAGCGCACTGCATTTCACCACCCACGCCCTGCAAAAAAGCGAGCAGCGTTTTCGCAGCATGGTCGCCAACCTGCCAGGTGTTATTTATCGCTGTGACAACGATGCGCAATGGACGATGCGTTACATCGGTGGCGAAATTGAAACCATCAGCGGCTATCCGGCCAGCGACCTGATCGACAACCATAAGCGTAGTTTTTCCAGCCTGATTCATCCGGATGACATGGAAACAACGCGTAATGCGGTCGAGTCAATCGCCCAGCACAAAGCATTCGAGCTGACCTATCGCCTCGTGCACGCCGATGGTCATGCCGTGTCGGTGCGGGAAAAGGGTCGGGGGGAGTACGACAGCGAGGGCAACCTGCTGTGGATCAACGGATTCATCTGGGACATCAGCACCCGCAAGGCGGTAGAAGATGAACTGCAGGTTAGCCAGCAACGCTTCAGCAGTGCATTCAGCACCGCACCGCAAGGCATGGCTCTGGTTTCAATCAGCGGTGAGCTGATCGAGGTGAATGACGAGCTTTGCCGCATTCTTAAGTATGATCGTGAGACCTTGCTCACTACCTCGGTTGCGCAGATTACCCACCCGCAAGACAGAACCAGCGACACACAAAATATTCGCGATTTGCTTGCCGGGCGATCAAACGCCTACCAGATAGAAAAGCGCTATCTCGACAGCCAGGGCAAAACGCTATGGATATTGCTCAGCGTCTCACTGGTGCGCAACAGTCAGGGGCAAGCCTTGCACTTCGTTTCGCAAATCCAGGATTTCACCCAGCGGGTCGCCGACGAAATGGCCATTCGCGAGCGTGAGCATTACTTGCGCACGCTGCTTAACAACGTCGTCGATGCCATTATCACGCTGGACAATCAGGGCATTGTTGAAACCTTCAACCGGGCTGCCGAGCACATTTTCGGCTACAGTCCGGCGGCCATTATCGGCCAACCTTTCAACACGCTCATGCCGCCTGTACGGGACAGCGATGCCCCAACAAAACCAGCGATAGAACTGCTTGCTGAGCTCTCTGAGCTGACCGGAAACACCCGCGAACATATAGGGCTCAAGTGCAGCGGTGAAGTGTTCGTGATGGAAGTTGCAGTGTCTGAAATTCACCATCAGGGCGGACGACGATTGATTGCGGTGATTCGGGATATCAGTGAGCGCAAACGCATCGAACAGATGAAGACCGAGTTCGTCTCGACCGTCAGCCACGAACTGCGCACCCCACTGACGGCCATTGCCGGCTCTTTAGGATTGATTAACGGCGGTGCACTCGGTGAAGTCCCGCAGACTATGCAATCAATGCTGCAAATTGCCGCCGACAACAGCGCGCGCCTGGGCATGCTGATCAACGACTTGCTCGACATGGAAAAACTGGTCGCCGGGAAAATGAGTTTTAACTTTCAGTCCCAGGCGTTGCAGCCACTGATTGAAAAAAGCATTGCGCTCAACCAGCCCTACGCGCAGCAATACAAAGTGCAGCTGGTTCAGGTTGAGCAATGCGCCAATGACTGGGTATCGATAGATGCGCAGCGACTGCTGCAAGTACTGGCTAATCTATTATCGAATGCAGCTAAATTTTCACACCCCGACAGCATTGTCGAAGTTCATGTCACTCAAGCCGAACAATCCGTTCGCGTTGCGGTGCGCGATCACGGCAGCGGAATTCCGCTGGCATTCCAGTCGCGGATCTTCAGTAAATTCTCGCAGGCAGATTCGACCAGCACCCGTCAAAAAGGCGGGACCGGGCTGGGTCTGGCAATCAGCAAGGAACTCATCGAGCAAATGAATGGCCGCATCGGTTTCGAGTCCGTCGAAGAACAAGGCAGTACATTCTGGTTCACCTTGCCCCTGCAGGAGCGATCAGTGTGATGAGGTTTTCAGATCGCTTGAGCACAACTCTTGGCAGGCTGTTCAGTCGCCGCAACATGACGGCCTGGGTCACGCTGATATTGAGTCTGTGCATCGTGTTCTTCATGGTCTACAAACTCCTGAGCAACCAGTACCAGGCCGCTGAACAACAGTTTGATCTGCTCACGGAACAACTGAGCAGACAAATCCATACCCGCATGGTCGACCATGAAAAGATCCTGCTGGCCGCTGCCGGACTGATGGACGCCAGCAGCAAGGTTACCCGCCAGGACTGGAAGCGCTTTACTGATCGCCTGCAACTCAGCGACCGTTATCCGGGCATCCAAGGTGTGGGGTTCAGTCAGATTTTGCGCCCTGATGAAATTGCCGGACTGGAAGGCCAAATACGCAACGAAGGTTTCTCCGACTTTAAGGTTCACCCACAAGGTGAGCGCCAATGGCGCAGCGCGATCATCTACTTGGAGCCTTTCAGCGGGCGCAATTTGGCGGCATTCGGCTTCGACATGTTTTCCGAGGCTCGTCGCAGCGAGGCCATGCTGGCAGCGGCCACCAGCGGTGAAAGCAGGCTGACCGACCGACTCACTCTGGTTCAGGAAACCGAAGGCAAGGTGCAGGCAGGCCTGCTCATGTATGTCCCGGTGTACCAGCACGGCATGCCGATATCTAAACCGCAGGAACGCCTCAAGGCATTGCGCGGATTCGTCTACAGCCCCTACCGTATGAATGACCTGATGACCGGCATTCTCGGCAGCGCGTTGCGATCTCAGGACTTTGAAATTTATGCGGGCGAGCAAGTCGATCCCGAGCGTTTACTATTCAACAGCAACGAAAGTTTGCCGCAGCATTCGGCGCCGACCGATCGCAGCTTGCAGTTAGACCTTTATGGGCAGACCTGGACGCTGGTGTTTCATCGTGACCCGGCATTTACCGCAAGTTTTGAGCAAGGCCATAACCTGCTGCTCTGGCTGGGCATTTGTATCAGTCTGCTGTTGTTCTTTCTAATTAGCAGTCTGAGCCAGCGTGGCGAGCAGGCACGTTCAATTGCCAGGCAAATGACTGAACAATTGCGGCAAAAGAAAGAGGCCTTGCGGCGCAGTGAAGAGCGCCTTGAGCTTGCCATTAAAGGCAGTAACGATGGGCTCTGGGACCTTGATCTGGAAACCGACAAACTGTTCGCCTCACCACGCGCCACGGAGATGCTTGGCTACAGTAAAAATGCTCCTGCGCCGGACAACTGGCATGCGCTGATTCACCCGGACAGCCTGCAAAATACATTAGCGGCCATAGAGCAACTGCTTAAGAGCCGCAGAACTCATATCAATGCCGAGTGTCTGCTGTTACACCGCCAGGGATTTTCCGTGCCGGTATTGCTGCGCGGTTATATTTTGCGCAACGAACACGGTGAGGCGACGCGTATCAGTGGCACCAGCATGGACCTGACCGAACGCAAACGGGTTGATCGCATGAAGGTCGAATTCGTCTCGACCGTCAGCCATGAACTGCGCACCCCGCTAACGTCGATTGCCGGTGCACTGGGTCTGGTCAACGGCGGCGCACTGGGCGAAGTACCTGCCACCATGAAACAGATGTTAGACATCGCACATCAAAACAGCTTGCGCCTGTCACATCTAATCAACGACCTGCTGGACATGGACAAACTGGTTGCAGGCAAGATGAGCTTCAACCTGCAGAATATCGACCTCAGCAAGCAGATAGATGATGCCATCTCCAGCAATCAGTCGTATGCCGACCAACACGATGTGCAGCTGAGCAAACAGGCCTGTGAGCCAATCGCGGTGCGTGCCGATGATATGCGCGTGCAACAGGTGCTGGCCAACTTCTTGTCCAACGCCATCAAGTTCTCGCCCGCAGGCAGTCAGGTGGACGTGCGCTGTGAACGCCGGGATCAGCGGATGCGCATCAGCGTGACTGACTCGGGTTGCGGTATCGACCCTAAATTTCATGAACAGATATTCCAGAAATTCTCCCAGGCCGACTCCACCGATAGCCGCCAGAAAGGCGGCACCGGGCTGGGTCTGGCGATAAGCAAAGAGTTGGTTGAGCGCATGCACGGCAGCATCGGCTTCGACTCGATTCCGGGCGCTGGGTCTACGTTCTGGTGTGAACTGCCAATCGCCCAGGCTTTTACAGAGGATGATCAAACCTCTGCTCAGCACACGCCGTTGTTGTTGGTGGTAGAAGACGAGCCGGACATTGCCTTATTGCTCGAGCAGATGCTCACCTCAGCCCAGTACAACGTGCGAATTGCGAGCAGCCTGGAAGAAGCCCGCGAACTGCTGCGCACGCATAAATTTGATGCACTCACCCTGGACTTGCGCCTGCCCGACGGCAGCGGTCTCGAACTGCTGCGCGAGTTGCGTCAGTGCACCGCCACGCAGGCGTTGCCAGTGGTCGTGGTCACGGCAACCGAGCATCAGGGTCAACTGGATTTCGGCCTCAGCTTCGAGGCGATTGACTGGCTCGGCAAACCGATAGATCAGCAACACCTGTTAAACAGCCTCAGTCACGCCTTGCGCAGCATGCCAAGCCGGCCGCGGGTATTACACGTGGAAGATGACGCTGATTTGCGGGCCGTGGTGGCCGAACAAGGTCGCGATCTGGCCGAATTCTATTTTGCCGGCAGCCTGGCGCAGGCCCGCAAATCTTTGGCCAGAGAGCATTTCGATATGGTCCTGCTAGATATTTCGTTACCTGATGGCAGCGGTCTTGAGTTGCTTGATGAACTGCATGCTCAGTATCCTCAACTACCCGTGGTGGTGCTCTCTGCAAACGAATTACCGGCGGCACGCCTGGGCCAGGTACATAGCGTGCTGGCCAAATCGCGTACCGATTCCAATCACTTCCTCGGCTTGCTTTCGCGCCTGCTGACCGCCAAAGAGAATCAAGATGTCTGAACTACGCCGTATTCTCCATGTAGAAGATGACCCCTCTATTCAGGCGGTGGCCAAGGTCGCGCTGGAGGCCGTTGGCGGCTTCACCGTGCTTACATGCGCAAGCGGCCAGGACGCGCTGGACCAGATACAGGGTTTTGCCCCCGACTTTATTCTGCTGGATGTCATGATGCCCGACATGGATGGCCCGCAGACCCTGAAGAATCTGCGCGCCATTGTCGACCTCTCGCAGATTGCCGTGGCCTTCATGACCGCCAAGGTTCAGCCGGATGAAATCGAGTACTACCGCACGTTGGGTGCGTTGGATGTAATTATCAAACCTTTCGACCCCATGCAGTTGGCAGCGCAAGTTCGCCGTATTTGGAGTCAGGCTTATGGATGAGAAAACCCAGCCGCTCAGTGAGTTGCAGCAACACCTGCAACTATTGAGCGCTAAATTTTCCGAGCGTTTGAAGCACGAACTGCCCGAACTCAGAGGCATGGCCCAAGCGCTGCGCAATACGCAGGATCCGGCAGATCGCAAACAACTGCTGACTCGCGTGCGTGAGCAACTGCACAAGCTTTCCGGCAGTGCCGGTACGTTCGGCTTCGGCACGCTCGGCAAGCAAGCCCGCGAACTTGAGTTACAGGCTGTCGAATGGCTTGAGCATCTGGTCAAACAGGAGCAGGGCCACAGCGCCTTCCTCGACCGGCTTGAAGAAATGACTCAGCAGAACTTCGTCATGGAACTCAATGCGGCCAGTGGGCAAACCGTCACGGCAGTGAGTCAGGCGGCGCTTGATCAGCGGCATATTTATATCCTTGAACATGAAGTAGAGCTGGGCGAAAACCTGCGTCAGACGCTGAACAACTTCGGCTATATCGCCAGCCACTTTGCCAGTGCCGAGGCGCTGGATGAGGCGATCCGGGAACACATGCCCGACGCCTTGATTATTGAGTCACAGGGATTGGAATACGCCGCAAAACTGCAGGCTCAACGCAACGATGCCCTGTCGCTGCTGGTGGTTGCCCCGCAAGACGACTTCAGTACGCAACTGCAGGCAGTGCGCGCCGGGGCAATGGGTTTTTTCTGCAAACCGCTGAATTTCTCCCAACTGGAAAATCGCCTGGAGCGTTGCTTTGCACAGCAACAAGGCGACCCCTACCGCGTATTGATTGTCGATGACGACCTTGAACTTGCTGCGCGCTACAGCCTGGTTCTGCGCGGCGCAAACATGCAGGTAGAGATTATCAATGACCTGGCGATGATCTTCGCCCACATGCGCGACTTCAATCCGGAAGTGGTGCTGCTCGACGTCAACATGCCAACCTGCAAAGGCCCCGAGCTGGCGCAAATTATTCGCTTCAATGACGACTGGCTGCGCATCCCGATCATCTATCTGTCCGCCGAAACCGACATCGTTCGGCAGATGAGCGCGCTGCTCAAAGCCGGTGATGACTTCGTCACCAAACCGATCTCGGATAACGCCCTGATTGCCACGGTGTTTGCCCGTGCCCAGCGCGCACGCCTGCTGAGTAATGCGCTGTCGCGCGACAGCCTGACCGGTTTGCTCAAGCATGCCGATATCAAGGATCAGCTCGCGGTAGAACTTGAGCGCACTCAGCGTAAGTCTTCGATTGCCAGCGTGGTGATGCTCGACATCGATCACTTCAAACAGGTTAACGATAACCATGGCCACAGCGCCGGTGACAACGTCATCCGTTCGCTCGCCAACCTGCTGCGTCAACGCCTGCGCCGCGTTGACTGCCTCGGTCGTTACGGTGGCGAAGAGTTTCTGGCGGTATTACCCGACTGCGACGCTGAACAAGCGCTGCGCATTCTCGATGAGATCCGCCAACGCTTTTCCGAACTGTGTTTTCTGAGTAAGAACGGCCAGTTTTCAGTCACGCTGAGCGCAGGCATTGCCATGACGCGCAGCGCCGACACGGCCGGCGAGCTACTTGAGCGCGCTGACAGAGCCCTGTACGCGGCAAAACATAACGGCCGCAATCAGGTTCAACTCGGCGGCTGACCCAACCAACCGGTCAGGCCAGCACGCCGGCGATTAACGCGCTGCCAATGACCACCAACCACGCTGGCGACTTGAAGTACATCAAGGCCAGCAGCGCAGCAGCCGCCAGCAGAATATCGGCCGGCTGCTCGATTGCGCTGGTCCAGACCGGCTGATACAGCGCTGCCAGCAACAGGCCGACCACTGCCGCATTCACGCCGGCAAGCGCGGCCTGTGCGCGCACGTTGCTGCGCACCTGTTGCCAGAACGGCAACGCCGCTGCCACCAGCAAAAATGACGGAAGAAAAATCGCCAGCAACGCAATAAGCCCGCCAAACCAACCGGTCGGCGAACTGTTCATAGATGCGCCGAGAAATGCACTGAAGGTAAACAACGGCCCAGGCACGGCCTGCGCTGCGCCGTAACCCGCGACAAATACGTCATTGGAGATCCAGCCGGGGCCGACGACTTCGGCCTGCAACAGTGGCAACACCACGTGGCCACCGCCAAACACCAGCGCGCCCGCGCGATAAAAACTGTCAATCATCGCCAGCGCCTGCCCGCCCACGCTGTAGGCAAGCACAGGTAAACCCAGCAACAAGACCAGAAAGAGCGCAAAACACAGCACGCCCACACGCGGGCTGACACTCACTGATAACTCATCGCTACTGTCTTTTGCCGTCGGATGCAGCCATAACAGCCCGGCCACAGCGCCCAACAGAATAACGGCGAGCGGACTCCACGCAGAGGGCACCAGCAACACCCAAGCAGTCGTCAGTACAGCCAGCATCTTGCGCGGCCAATCCGGACACAGGCTCTTACCCATCCCCCAAACGGCTTGCGCCACAACCGCCACGGCAACAACTTTGAGGCCATGCAACACACCGCCTGAAACCAGCTCGCCGTATTCGCTGATACCCAGTGCAAACAGAATCAGCACGATTGCCGATGGCAACGTAAAGCCCGCCCAGGCCGACAGCGCCCCGGCATAACCTGCACGCGACAAACCCAGCGCCATCCCGACCTGACTGCTGGCCGGCCCCGGCAAGAACTGACACAAGGCAACAAGGTCGGCATAACTGTGTTCACTGAGCCAACGCCGGCGGCTGACGAACTCCTCGCGAAAGTAGCCGAGGTGCGCCACCGGCCCGCCGAATGAGGTGAGTCCCAGCTTGAGAAATATCAGGAAAACCGACCAGCAACTCCGGTCGTGATCAATACTGTCGCGCATGCCCTGCCCTGTTAGAACCCGCTACCGATTGCGCCAACATAGCGGACTCGGTAACAGCGGTATATCGTTCGATGACGTTGCGTGCAGCTTAAAAGAACCTGCAACAACGCAACCTAACCTACGCCGTTGGCGTTAACAGATGATGAATGCAATTCAGTCAGGTGAGTTTCTGGGCATCCGCCACTGACCCTGACCAACGCCAACTGAACAATACTGCCGCCCCTTTGGCGCCTGGTACGCGTTGAGAGTTAGCGCGGTTGAATCCAGAGAGTCTACAAGTCTTAACCCGCCGCACATTACCTTCCCCGACCAGCACTGAGTTACGATAACCAGACATCCACGCCCGTCAGGCTTATTTCGCATGCCGCTCACCCCGCAACAACTGGCCTTCATCAGCGCCTCGACCATCGGCCATTACGAAAGCCGCGCCGAAGCGTTTCGCGATGGCACGCGTGACCATGACGTGAGCCAGAACATTGCGGCTCTGCTGCGCCACATCGACGCGCCCGCGCCGCTGCAAATCCTCGATTTTGGCTGCGGACCGGGCCGTGACCTGCGTACCTTTCGCGCACTCGGTCATCACCCGGTTGGCCTGGATGGCTCGGCAAGCTTTGTTGAAATGGCGCGCACCGAAAGCCAATGCGAAGCTTGGCAACAAGATTTTCTCGCGCTGCAACTGCCCGCCGAGCGCTTTGACGGCGTGTTTGCCAATGCAGTGTTGTTCCACATTCCCAGCGAAGCCCTGCCGCGTGTTTTGAGCCAACTGCATGCCACGCTGAAACCTGGTGGTGTGCTATTCAGCTCCAACCCACGCGGGGACAATCAGGAAGGCTGGAACGCTGAGCGCTACGGCGCGTATTACGACCTGACGCACTGGCGCGAACTGATGCAGGCGGCGCACTTCAGTGAGCTTGAGCATTACTATCGCCCTGCCGGATTACCCCGCGAGCAACAACCCTGGCTCGCCAGCGTGTGGCGCAAAGCCAACGTCTGAGCCCGAGCAAAACGTCCACAGCGAACCCGCGTCGATGCATAAGTAATAAATCAACAAATCGCTATATACAAAAGTAGATAGCGCTACTTAGAATCCAGTCCTACTCTCTGTCGCAGCAACAGACTCGGAACAAGGACCCGGCAATGCAAAAAACTCTACTCAGCGTTATCGGCTTGCTGCTCTCCGGCACGGCGTTGGCCGACCAGGTTCAGGTTGCAGTCGCAGCCAACTTCACCGCGCCAATGCAAGCCATTGCCAAGCAATTCAGCCAAGACACCGGCCATGAGGTGGTTGCCGCTTACGGCGCTACCGGCCAGTTGTATGCGCAAATCAACAACGGCGCGCCGTTCGAAGTGTTCCTCTCGGCAGATGACAGCACCCCGAAAAAACTTGAAGACGCAGGCGCCACGGTTGCCGGTTCGCGCTTCACTTACGCCACCGGCACGTTGGTGTTGTGGTCGGCCAAAGCCGATCAGGTAGACGCTGCAGGCGATGTACTAACACGTGGCCAGTTCGATCATCTGGCCATCGCCAACCCGCAAACGGCCCCTTACGGTCTTGCTGCCACACAGACCCTGGCCAAACTTGGCTTGAGCGAACAGATGGCAAACAAACTGGTGGTCGGCCAGAGCATCAGCCAAACCCTGCAATTCGTCTCGACCGGCAATGCCGAACTGGGCTTTGTCGCGTTGTCGCAGGTTTCCAAAGACGGCAAGCTGACGCAAGGTTCGGCCTGGACAGTACCTGAGTCTTATTACCAGCCCATCAAGCAAGACGCCGTGCTGCTCAATAAAGGCGCTGCCAACCCGGCCGCCAAGGCCTTGCTCGAATACCTCAAAGGCCCGCAAGCCGCCAAGGTAATCAAGGCTTACGGTTATAAAATATGAGCATGGGACGCTAACCGATGCCACTCGGCAAAGATGACCTCAGCGCGATTCTCCTGACGCTGGAGCTGGCCTCGCTGACCACCGTGCTACTGCTGTTGCTGGGCACGCCAATCGCGTGGTGGTTGGCGCGCACCCGCTCGTGGCTGAAAAAACCAATCGGTGCCATCGTCGCCCTGCCCTTGGTATTGCCGCCGACAGTGATCGGCTTTTACTTGTTGATCAGCATGGGGCCGAACGGTTTTTTCGGGCAGCTCACCGAGAGCCTTGGTCTTGGAATATTGACCTTCACGTTTAGCGGACTGGTGATTGGTTCGGTGTTTTATTCATTACCCTTTGTCGTGCAACCGCTACAGAACGCCTTCGAAGCCATCGGCAATGCTCCGCTTGAGGCGGCGGCTACTTTGCGTGCCAGCCCGCGCGACTGTTTTTTCAGCGTGGTCGTACCGCTGGCCCGCCCCGGCTTTATCACCGCAGCGATTCTTGGCTTTGCCCATACCGTTGGTGAGTTTGGTGTGGTGTTGATGATTGGCGGCAATATTCCGGGCAAAACCCAGGTGGTCTCGGTGCAAATCTACAACCACGTCGAGTCGCTGCAATACGCGCAAGCACATTGGTTGGCAGGCGGCATGCTGCTGTTCTCCTTTGTGATATTGCTGGCGCTTTACTCCAGCCGCCGCACACAGCAGGGCTGGCAATGAGTGCGGCGAATGGACAAATAAAGGCGCGCTTCAAGCTGGGTTACAGCGCTTTCAGCCTTGATGTAGACCTTGATCTACCCGGCCAGGGAATTACTGGCCTGTTCGGAGATTCGGGCTCGGGAAAAACCAGCTGCCTGCGCTGTGTTGCCGGGCTTGAACAAGCCGATGAAGGCTTGCTGGTGGTCAACGGAGAATGCTGGCAGGACAGCAGCCGGGGAATATTTCTGCCCACGCACAAACGCTCAATTGGTTATGTCTTTCAGGATGCCAATCTGTTTGCCCACCTGTCTGTCGAGGCCAATCTGCAATACGGGCTCAAGCGCATAGCCAAAGCACAGCGCGAAGTGCCGCTGGCGCAGGCCGTCGAGTTGCTGGGTATCGGCCATCTGCTCTCGCGCATGCCGGCCAAGCTTTCAGGTGGTGAGCGCCAGCGCGTGGCAATCGCCCGCGCCCTGCTGACCAGCCCTAAATTATTGCTGATGGATGAACCGCTGGCGGCGCTCGACTTGAAGCGCAAAGCCGAGGTGGTGCCTTATCTTGAACGCTTGCACCTGGAACTGCGCATCCCCATTTTGTATGTCAGCCACGCACCCGATGAGGTCGCCCGGCTGGCTGACCATCTGGTGGTGTTGCAAGACGGGCGCGTTGCAAGCAGCGGACCGCTCAAGGAGAGCCTGCTCAACGCCAACTTGCCCTTTATGCATGACGACGATGCACAGGCCGTTGTCGATGGCGTGGTAAAGCATTACGACAGCGAATACCAGTTGCTGTATATCCAACTGGAAAACAGCCCGGTCATGCTGCAAATAACTCACGCCCCGCTGGCCTCCGCAAGTGCGGTGAGAGTTAAGCTTAAAGCCCGCGACATCAGCCTCAGCCTGAGCCGTGCCGAGGACAGCAGCGTGCTCAACCTGTTGCCTGCAACGGTTGCAGGCTGGGTAATGCTTGAGGATCAGGCGCAGGTTCTGGTCACTTTGAACGTCGGCAGTCAGCAAATTCTTGCGCGCATCACCCGCTACTCGTTCAACCTGCTGGGCATTCAGTTACACCAGCAGGTGTGGGCACAAATCAAGTCGGTTTCACTGCTCGCCAATCAATAGCGCCTGCCATTGAATGATGCAATTTGTGACGTGGCTCTCGCTGCGCCGACAATTGGCGGCCCATAGCCACTGCATAAGTTTGCCTGTATTCCCAAGCAGCGGCACAATGCGGGTCACGGATCCGGCCCGCAGAGGTCGGTTATGACACAAGGGATGTTGTGCATGGGCGCTCGTTGGGGGTTGCGCAGCAAGTCGGCGGTTGCACTGCTGTTGGCTTGCGTAGTGGCATTGATACCGGCATTACTGTTCGGTTGGGGAGCGATGAAGGATATCCGCGATCATTCTGCGGAAGCCTACGCACGCAATCTGACCCAGCTCAACCGCCAACACATTGCCGCGCCAATCAGCCGCGAACTGGCGCTGTCACAGCGTCTTGCCCATTCGCTGGGCACCCGCCAATGGCTGCAAGATGAAAGCAGCTCACTTAAACGCACGCGTTTTTTTGATGAAGCCGAAGGCTTTCGCAGCGAATTTCTCGACAAGAGTTACTTCGTTGTAGTCGACGCGACGCGCAATTATTACTCGAACCCCCCCGACAGCCCGGTCAGCCAAATCCGCCGCTACAAGCTGGGGCCGGAAAGTGCCGCCGACGCCTGGTACTTCAAGGCCCGCAACATTTCCGACGATTATCAGTTGCTGGTCTCGCAGAACGAGCGCGATCAAACCCTGCAAGTGCGCTTCAACGTGCTGGTACGTGACGCGCAGAACAATTTACTGGGCATGACCGGTAGCGATCTCAACCTGCAACCGTTCATCAAGGCCATTCTCAGCGATCTGGAGCCGGGCGTGGAGCCGACGCTGATCAACAGCAACGGCATTATCCAGGTCAGCAGCGATGCACACCCGGCTTACACGCAGCTGTACGACCTGCTAACCGACGAAACCGACCGCCCGGCACTGCGTAAAGCCATGGCCGAGGCCCAGCGCGAGCCAACGCGAGTGCAAACCCTGCACGCCGAAATCCAGGGCCAGCCGCGCTTGTTGGCGCTCAGCTACATCGAACCACTGCAGTGGTATGTTCTGACATCAGTCAACCTCAACGCCGCCCACCTCATCGACCAACGCTGGTTGTGGTTGCTGATAATCAGCCTGGCCGCGTTGATGTGTGTGCTGCTGCTGGGCTTTGGCTACGCGGTAGAAGGCTTGGTAATTCGCCCGCTGAAAGACCTCCAGCAAAGCGCCAAAGCGATAGCCGGCGGTAATTACGACGCACCGATTACGTCTCAGCGCGAAGATGAAATCGGTGAGCTGTCGAAAGCCTTTGCGAGCATGAGTGATCAGGTGCGTCGCCACACCGGCGAGCTGGAAGGCAAGGTGCTGGAGCGCACTCAGGAACTCGAAAAAGCCAACCGCGAAATGATCGCGGCGCACAAGAAGATCGATGACTCGATTGATTACGCCAGCCTGATTCAGCGCGCTATTCTGCCGGACCGCCAACTCGGTGCTTCACTGGGCGATGAGCACTTTGTGCTGTGGAAGCCGCGCGATATTGTCGGCGGCGACTTCTATGTGTACCGGCAGAATCAGGATGGCTATTTGCTGGGCATTTTCGACTGCGCAGGCCACGGCGTGCCCGGCGCGTTGATGACCATGCTTGCGCGCGCCGCAATCGACCACGCAATTGATGTGGCGGGTGAACAGGACCCGGCGGCGATCTTGCGTGAAACCGACCTCGCGCTGCGCGGCATGCTCGGGGATGCCGTACTGTCACGGGCGCTGGCGACCAATACCGACGCAGGGTTGGTGTGGCTTGACCGTTCGCGCAGCCGATTGCTATTTAGTGGCGCAAAGATTGCTTTATATGCGAGCGACGGCGAAACCGTCGAAGAGCTGCATGGCGGTCGTCGGGCGCTTGGCGACAAACGTCAGGGCGAGTATCAGAATCACCAACTGACATTGCATCCGGGCTGGACGTACTACATGTGTACCGATGGCTTTCTCGATCAGGCAGGCGGCGAACAGGGCTTTGGCTTTGGCAACCGGCGCTTTACCGAGATGCTGCGCGAACATGCCCGACTGCTGTTAAAAGAACAATATGCAGTATTCGCCAGCCGGCTGGCTGAGTATCAGGGCGAGCTGCCACAACGCGACGATATTACCGTGCTGTCTTTTCGCTTTGATCCAGAGCAGTGATCGGGTGAGAGGCTTTGAGCCGAATGGCTCACCAACCAAGGGGCTCCTATGGAATCGTTAGACCTGTTAGCAATGCGCGAAGCCTACAACCGGCAGCGCGTCATGCTCTGCTTCAACGGTCCGATCTCGCGCAGCTTGATCGAGGAAATCGGCACTGCATTGCGAAACTATCTGCAAGCCGACCAGGCCAAGCCATCAGCGGCCATGGATGTGTTTGGGGTCTACATCGAAATGACTCAAAACATCAGGCACTATGCCACCCAGCAAGGCTTTAACGAACAGGACGCCTCGGCAACCGTGGCCATCGCCCGTGACGAAGACAACCATTATGTTGTCTCATCCGGCAATCTGGTCATGCTGGAAGATGGGCGCAAGTTGGTCGCGTTCGTCGAAACCCTGGCCAGCATGGACAAAGCCCAACTCAAGGCGGCCTACAAAGAACAACTGCGCAAGCCGCGCACTGAAGGTGCCGCCAGTGGCGCCGGCCTCGGCTTGCTGGACATAGCGCGTAAATCTAGTGCCTGCTTGCGGGCCAGCCTGCACGAGCAAACGGATGGCAAAGCCTTCTTTAGCCTCAGTGCAGTGATCTGACAGGGAGTTGAAGGACATGAACACCAGTGAATTGAACATTCCCAGTACCCAGTCGACCCCTGCGATTCAGGGCGATTGGCAGACTGGCATCTTGGCGATGCAGGGTGACTCCTACCCTGAAAACTCGTTCGAGTTGTTTGATCAGGTCATCCAGTGGGTTGAACGCTATCTCAATGACGAAGCGCGCCCGCTCAAGCTTGAACTGACCTTGCTGTATCTCAACACCAGCTCGATCAAAGCCATGATGGACATTTTCGACCTGCTCGAAGATGCCCACCAGCAAGGCCGCAGTGTCAGCGTCAACTGGCACTACGACAACCGCAACGAGCGCGTAGCGGAACTGGCTGAAGAATTCCGCGAAGACTGCACCTTCGACTTCTCCATTCTGGCATTCGAAGAGTAAACCCATGAGCCGCGAACGCGAACTGGACCAAATGATCGAAAAACTGCTGGCTGAACCTGAGTATCAGGGTCATCCACTGCACGCCGCACTTGAGCGCCTGCACCAGCAGAATATAGAACGCCTCGATCGTCTGGAACGCATCGCGCGGATCTCGGATGGTTACCAGTCGCTGGCACGCGAGCAAAACCTGTCGCTGTCGGAACGTTACCAAAAGCAACTGCGTAAGCTGGAGAAGGTAGCACGCATATCTGACCGCTATCAGCAGATGATGCGCGACCTCAATTTGGCGCTGCAGGAAGCCTCCAACCGTGACCCGCTGACCTCGCTGGCCAACCGGCGCATGCTGATCGAGCGCCTCAAGGAAGAAGTGGGCCGAGCGGTACGGCTCAAACAGCCGTTTGTTCTGGCGATGGTTGATGTTGACCACTTCAAACAGGTTAACGACACCTGGGGCCATGATATCGGCGACCGCATGCTCGAAGAAATCGCCCGGGTTTTACAGGCCGAGATCCGCGCCTATGACCTGTGCGGACGCTGGGGCGGCGAAGAGTTTCTGATTTTGCTGCCAGACACACACTTGTCAGATGTCGCACCCGTTATCGAGCGTGTGCGCTGCGGCCTGGAATCCCTCTCCGTGCGGGTCAGCACTGAAACCCTGAGCGTCTCGGCAAGCTTTGGAGTTGCCGAACACCGCCCGGGAGAAAGCTACTCGCAAACCCTCAACCGCGCCGATGCCGCCCTGCTGGACGCCAAACGCGCTGGCCGCAACCGCTGCGTATTCGCCAGCGAACCGGCCGAGCCCGAGCTCAGCCCAATCCGCGCCGCAGACTGAGCAATCCCGCGCCAATCGTGGCCGCCAGGCACAACCGGTAACACAGTAAAACCGCCCACTTTGCACAACAGCTGCGATGAGGTTGGCGTTTTTTGCCGTGCCGATTGCAATAAACTGCCTAAAATCACTCTTTGGAGTAATTCTACCCGCGCGGCCACAAGGTACCCTTGAGGCTGGGTAACGTGTTACACCCGATACATCCGCAATGCTCACAAAAATAATAAGGAGCACCCCCGGAATGCGCTTAACCTCGTTTTACCGAAAACTATTGATAGCAATTGTCGGCTTCATCGCCTGGCTGCCCCCGCAAACATTTGCCGCTGAGATCATTCCCCAGGAGCAAATTCAGATCTATGCCTCTCGGGCCACCAGCAGCTTACTTCTGCTGCGTGGAGAAGGCTTTCAGGAAGTACACAAACAGCGCCTTGATAGCGACCTCGCCGCGCTGGCAGCAGCCATGAATCAGGTCGAGCAACCCAGTGCTGAGCTTACTGCCAGCCATGCAGCGCTGGTGACGCAGCTGCAAAATGGCGTGAGCTACGGGCCGGGCGACGAAAACGTTCCGTGGCGCTACCCGGAAGACCTGAGCAAATCGCTGCGCGAGTTTCTGCACGCCGCGCGCCAGCAGCCAAGCGAGGCGCACAGCGAACTCCCGGCAAAGATCGAATACCTCAGCGTGCAATACCTGAGCCGTTCGTACATGGGAACCTTCGAGATCGCGCGCGAGCAACCGGACACCTACCTCGGTCAGGATGAACGCCAACTGGTGCCGGATATCGACCAGGAACTGGCCAAGCTGGCCAAGACAGACACACCTGCTGCGCTGAAACTGCACGCGCGCTGGGAGTATTTGAAAGCGGCGTTGACTGATATGAACAGCAAGAGCAACACCTTGCAAAGCGTCTCAGGCCGACCTTTCGCGCCGATCACCGTAGATCGTCACAGCCGTGTTCTCACGCAAAACTGGATGGCCATGCAGTAAAACTGTGCGGGCCGGTTGGCGCCGGCCCGCGGCTTGATCAAGCCTTACGAATGCAGGTCGGCCCGGCGCTGGCAACTACCGAGCGCTCAAGATCCTTGCGCAGCCCCAGCAGAAACGCGGCTTCGGCCACGACAAAAAGCGGGCCAACTGCCAAGCCCATTATGTCGTCGACAAAGGCCGGTTTACGCCCCTCAAAGTAATGCCCGACAAATTGAATCACCCAGCCGACCACGAACAAACCCAGCCCCCAACCCAACCACTGCGCAGTGGATTGTTGCGCCAGTGCCGCGCCCGTATACACGCAAAGGCCGAGCAGCAAGGTCATTAAAACACCCAGCGCAATATCCAGCCGCAAGTAGAACAGGCTTGCCGCACAGGCGACGACCAGCGCAGGCGAATACCAAAATCCCGTCCACTCAAAGCCGGGGCGCGAAAGCACAATAGCCACGGCCAGAACGATCAGTGGAATACCAATAAAGTGGCTGATGATGTTACGACGATCACGGTGATAAGCCGCGTATTGGGCGAGGTGTTGTTCGAGCGTTTTCATGGCAAAAAACCTGCTGCATTATTATTAGAGGTGCACGATCGCACACCTCCAAATAAACCATCTACGCGGATGGATTGCAGCAGATTTCGCAGTTTTAGCGCAGTTTTTCCAGCATTTGGTAGTACCACATGCCGACCGCAAGCATTGGGTTGCCGAACACATCGCCCATTGGCACTTTGATGTGCGAGCAACCGGCGAAGGTATCGAACTTCTCCAGCGTGCCAGTCAGGGCGTTAGCCATGATTTCACCCATGATATGAGTGGTCGCAATACCGTGGCCCGAGTAACCCTGACAGAACCAGACGTTATCCGAGAGTTTGCCCAATTGCGGGATACGGTTGATCACGATGCCCATCGCGCAACTCCACTGGAAGTCGATGGCAACCCCCTTGAGCTGTGGAAAAGTGGCCTCAATGCCGGGGCGCAACTCGGCGGCGATATCGCGAGAATCACGCCCCGAATAGTTAGCGCCACCGCCGAACAGCAAGCGCTTGTCGGCCGTTAGCCGGTAGTAGTCGAGGACGAAACGGCAATCGTAAACCGCCAGATCATGCGGGTTGATCTGGTCAGCCAGCTCACCCAGTGGCGCGGTGGTAACAATGCCGCCCATGGCCGGGAAAATCATGCCCTTGAGCTTCTTCTTTTCCAGCTTGTGGTACACATCGCCCGCCAACAGCACCTGCTTGGCATCAATCCGGCCCTGCGCCGTGATCACCGCAGGGTTAGCGCCATGAACAATTTCCAGCACCTCGGAGTGCTCGAAAATCAACGCACCCAGGCTCTCTGCTGCCTTGGCTTCACCGATGCACAGATTAAGCGGGTGCAGGTGCATGTTGCGGGTGTTCTTGATCGCGCCCTGATACAGGTCAGTTTGCAGCTGGCCGCGGACACCTTCGCGGTCAAGCAGGGTCACATCGGCGCCCATACCGCGACGCACCGCTTCTTCGTAATCGGCCTGCAAATCCGTCATATGGCTCGGTTTGAAAGCAGCATGCAGATGGCCGTGCTTGAGATCGCAATTGATCGAATACTTCTCGACCCGCTGCTTGATGATCTCATGGCCGCGCCAGCGCAGATTCCAGACAAAATCATCAACCTCATCGCCCAGCTTCTTGCGCATCTGCTTACGCATTGCACCGTCACCTGAAAGGCTGCCCGTCACCTGCCCGCCATTACGCCCGGTCGCGCCCCAGCCAATTTTATTAGCCTCGACAATCGCCACCTTGAGCCCGCGCTCAGCCAACTCGACAGCACTGGCAACACCGGTAAAACCACCGCCAATAATCACCACATCAACACTGACCTGACCCTGCAGCGTCGGATAATCAGTCTCCTGATTAAGCGTCGCGGTGTAATACGACTTACAGCGCTCCGCCGCCGGAATCACGCCATTAACTTGAGCATTCATAAAAACCCCTCACAAAAAATTCAGCCGCCCTCAGGCCCAGCCTCAAAACTCTCAAAAAAATCCCGCCGAAGCCCAAAGCCCAACAAGCAAAAATCCACCCCACAAAACACCCAAGCGCCCCTGCTTTTACCCCCGCCCCTGCCCTTGACCTTGCCCTTACCCCCGTTCTCGCTCTCGCTTTCGCCTTTGCTCTCGCTCTCGCTCTCGCCCCCAACCACGATTCCCGCTGGAGCCTCTGAAAACGTAGCGAGCGACGGGAGTGCAAGGCAAAAACGGACTTTGAAGCGGAGTTTACAAACGTAAATGAGCATTCAAAGTCCGTTTTTAACGCCGCAATCCCTAAGCGCAGTAGTTTTCAGTGTCTCCACACCCACCCGGTTAGGTGGTGGTTAGATACCACCGCCAGTCTTGCTCGCTGACCTCGGCCGCGAACTGGCGATACTCCTCACGCTTAACCGCCAAATAAACCCGCAAAAACTCAGACCCGAATGCATCCCGCGCCCAGCCCGACTGCTCCAGTGCACGCAGCGACGCCAGCCAGTCAGTTGGCAATTTCTCACCAGCCTGTGCATAACCATTGCCGGTGACCGGTTCGCCCGGATCTATCGATTCGCGAATACCGCGATGCATAGCCGCCAGAATCGCAGCCGCCGCCAGATACGGGTTGGCATCGGCGCCGCAAATACGGTGTTCGATGTGGCGTGTATTGGCCGGGCCGCCGGGTACGCGCAAACTCACGGTACGGTTATCCACACCCCAGGTTGGCGCCAGCGGTGCATAACTGTTGGCCTGAAAGCGTCGGTAAGAGTTGGCGTTGGGGCAAAAGAACAGCAGCGTGTCGAGCAGCGAAGCAAGCATGCCGCCAACGGTTTCGCGCAGCAGCGGTGTGCCGGCCGGATCTTCACTGGCGAACAGGTTATTGCCCTGAGCGTCGGCCAGGCTCACGTGCATGTGCATGCCGGTGCCCGCCATCTTGCCGTAGGGCTTGGCCATAAAGCAGGCCTGCATGCCGTGCTTGGTCGCAACGCCTTTGACCAGACGTTTGTAGCGCACGGCCTGATCCATCGCCTCCAGCGCATCACCGTGTTCGAGGGTGATTTCAACCTGTCCCGGCGCATATTCAGAGATCGCCGTGCGCGCCGGAATGCCCTGCTCACGGCAACCTGCATAAAGATCCGCCAGAAACGGCTCAATCTGCTCCAGTTCGTGCAAACCATAAACCTGGGTGGTACGTGGACGCTCGCCGTTGCGGTCCAGTGCAGGCTGCGGGTGGCCGTTGCTGTCGCGTTTCTGATCGAGCAGATAAAACTCCAGCTCGCAGGCCATGACCGGATAGTAGCCATCGGCTTTGAGCTGATCGATTATCTTGACCAGCAAGTGGCGGGGGTCGGCGACGGTTGCCGGCATACCTTCTTGCGGGTGCATGCAGACCTGCACTGCCGCCGTGGGAATCTGCCGCCACGGCATGCGCTGCAAACTCCCGGATAACGGGTAGGCGCGGCAGTCGATATCACCCACATCCCAGACCAGACCAGTGCCCTCAACATCCTCACCATTGATGCTCAGGCCCAGAATGGTGCTCGGCAGCGGTCGGCCACCGGCGTATACCGCGAGCAACTCATCGCGGTGCAACAGCTTGCCACGCGGGACGCCGTTGGCATCGAGGATGAACAGCTCGAACATTTCAATATCGGGATTACTGGCGAGAAACGCCTGGGCTTCTGCGATGGGCGCAAAGTGCATGTGACTCTCTTTATTATCAGAATAATGGGTACAGGTATCACCCAGCCGCTCTTTGGGAGTGACGGGTAGCCAAAACAGGGGCAATTAGCGCCAGGTCGCGAGCGCAACCGGGCTAAGACTAAGCGGTGAGAGAGTCTGGTGGGCGCGCATGGCGGCAATGCCAAAGCGCCCAGAATGCGAGGATTTGTGGCAGCAGCGGATTAACCCGGTCGGCAACCAAACAGCTCCACGCGCACAAGGGCGAGGGAAATGGCTGCACACGGTAAAAATCTGCAATCGAGTTCATGGCCATCAGGCTCGCACAGGCAGATACGCAAGTTAAATAGAAGTTACTGCACGTTTAGTTAGCTCAAGACTAAACAATATCGCACAGGCTTACGTTTCAGCCCTGCCACTGGTGGCGCCGGATAAAACCGTAGTCGAGATAATCCTTCCAGCGCCCGAATATTTGTCCACCGGCACTCCAGTTGCGCCAGCCGAGCAGCGCGCCGCCATCGCCCGTGGCCAGCAAAGCCAAGCTCTGCCGTTGCGGCCGGTAACGACGCAACGGCGTGCCGTGAAGCACCGCTGCCAGATTATTCGCCAGTACCGGGCCCTGACGCACGGCATAAACGCCGCTGCGCATTGCGCCGGGCAGCGCTGAACAATCACCGACGGCAAACACATGCGGGTGCGAGAAACTTTGCAGCGTTGGCGCGATGTTGACGAAGCCGCGCGCATCACACTCAAGCCCACTCTGTGCCAGCCACGGCAATGCCGCCGCGCCGCTGGCCAACAACACTCTGGCGCCCTGCCAAACCGCTTGCTGCTCACTGAATAACTGATCGTTTTCGATATGGCTGATCGGGCAATATTCGCGAACATTAACCCGTCGTTGACGCAGGTGGCCGAGCGCGCGCAAGTGCAGGCCCGCGTTGTGACCACTGAGCAAACGCCCGGAGCAAAACAGTGCAAGATGCGGCACGTGGCGGGCCATGGCCAACGCCAGCTCCACACCGGCTGCGCCGCCGCCAATGATTGCCGTTGGCGCGGGATCGTCCTTCCAACGCTGCCAGCCTTGCAGAAACGATTCGAATGGTTTGACCGCAAGGCACTCGATTGCAGTGCCCGATTGCGTGGGCTGACTCAGCGCGCCACCGACATTAAGCGACAACCATTTGCCCTGCAAACAGGCGCCGCTGGCGAGTTGTACCTGACGCGTATCCGCTTGCAGCGCCGCGACCTGATCGACGATCAACTCGACTTTGGCGCCCCGACACAGTGGCGCCAGCTCAACCCGGCAATCATCCGCTGCATGCTGGCCGCTAATCAGGCCGGGCAACATCCCCGAATACCAGGCGTGGTGACCAACGCTGACCAGCGCAATACGCCCCTGCGGCCGCTCAAAAATGGCCCAGCGACGGAGTACGCCAAGGTGCGCATGACCAGCGCCAAGCAGTATCAGATCGTATTGCGTCATGAAGGCATTCCATCGCGTTGCTCAAACGCCAGGCGTTTCAGCGTTTGAATATCCTGGCACAGGGGTTAGACACGTTATTGCGCTGTACGCGGCCGAGCATAGCTGATGCCGCGCAGTCTCAGGGCGCCGAGTTTTGCAGCACTGGTTTGGCAAAATAGCTCACCAGCGACTCGCCGGTATTATCGCTGTCTGCGGCAAATACCACGCCGAGAATCTTGCTTGGCGCCGAGCCAAAAGCGGCAATTGCGTCGGCGCGCAGATCGCGCTGCTCCTCTTGCCACTGTTGCACCGCAGTTTCAGGCCCGCGCAGCACACGCATTTCAACTTGCTCGGTATACGCACTGCGCGCATGAGTGCCCGGTTTTTCGCGGTTATCCCAAACGTAGCTGAGTGTTGCAACTGGCAAGTTGGAATCGTAAAAGGTCCGCGCCAGGCGGATCTTCTGCCGCGTCAGAAACGGCAAGGTATCGAGCGGATAGTCCAGCAGCACGTAAACCCGCGCCGCGTAATCATCGCCCTCACGGGTGGCAAATCGCGCAGCCTTGAGGGTTTTATCAATGCGCCATTGCCAGCTCAGCTGCCAGGCTTTATCGCCGGGTAAATCCAACGGAAACAACAACCCGCCAGCGGCCGAGTCGGCGCGAATCTGCAAGGCATTGCGCCCGTCGATATCAACTACAGAGCGTTGCGGCGGTTGCAGTTTGGGAATATCGGCAACCCGCCACGGCGTCGTCCAGCTGCTCTCGCCGGCACTTCCCGCCCACGGTGTAATCACGTTCTGTGCCTGCGCCAATGGCGCCAGCAGCAACAGCGACAAGAGCAGCTTTTGCATTAACTTCTCCGCCAAGTATGAAACCGTTCAACCCAGCGCAAAACACCTTGCGGCGCATGCGCACGCTTCCACTCACCAGCAGCGTATTTGTTCGCCTCGCTCATGGTCGGATACGTGTGAGTGGTGCCAAGAATCTTGTTCATGCCCAGATTGTGCTTCATCGCCAACACATACTCGGCAAGCAATTCACCGGCATGTTCGCCGGCAATGCACACGCCGAGAATGCGATCTTTGCCGGGCTCGGTAAGCACTTTGACATAGCCATGGGCGGCCTCGTCGGCAATGGCCCGGTCAAGGTCGTCGATGCCGTAACGCGTTACTTCAAACTCGATACCCTGCTGACGGGCTTCGTTCTCAGACAAACCAACCCGGGCGATTTCTGGCGAGGTGAAGGTGCAATAGGGGATAACGCGATAATCGACCTTGAAGCGCTTGAAACCGCTGAACAAGGCATTCACCGCCGCGTACCAGGCCTGATGCGCCGCGACATGAGTGAACTGATACGGCCCGGTTACATCGCCAACCGCATACACGTTGGGAAAGCGTGTGGCCATGTATTCGTCGGTTTCCAGCGTGCCATTCTTGCGCACCACCAGATCGAGATCTTCGGCGCCATAACCCGTCACGTTGGCCACGCGGCCCAGCGCCAGCAGCAGACAGTCGAAGGCAATTATCACCTCTTCGCCGGTGTCCTGATGCCGGGCGATCATGCGCTGTTCGCCATCCACACACTCGAAACGCTCGGCCTTGTGGCGCAGGCGCAGGTCGACGCCATCTGCACGCATGCTGGCCATCAACAATTCACTGGCATCGATGTCTTCGCGTGGCAGCAAACGCTCATCCAGCTCAACCTGAATCACCTGACTGCCGAGACGCTGAAAAGCCTGCGCAAGTTCGCAACCGATCGGCCCGCCGCCAAGCACCAGCATCCAGCGCGGCTGCTCACGCAGGCTCCAGATGGTATCCGAGGTGTAGGCACGTACCTGATCGAGACCGGGAATGTTTGGCACCAGCGGGCGCGCACCCGCAGCAATGATCAGGCTGCGGCTGCTGATGGTTTTGCCATTGACTTCAACCGTCCACGGCGAGGTGATTTTTGCCTCGCCGGTAATCACCTCAACGCCGAGGCCGTTGTAACGCTCGACCGAGTCGTGCGGCTCGATGTCTGTAATCACGCGCTGCACGCGCTCCATCACGGCGGCAAAATCCACCCGCCCGCTGACGTCACTGAAACCCAGCGCAGCGCCCTTGTTCAGCTCATTGGCCAGCTTGGCCGAACGCAACAACGCCTTGGACGGCACGCAGCCGGTATTCAGGCAATCGCCGCCCATCTTGTGCTTCTCGATCAGGCTGACCTTGGCCTTTACCGCCGCGCCAATATACGCGCTGACCAAACCGCCCGAGCCTGCGCCGATTACCAGCAGGTTGCGCTCAAAGGTGTCCGGCCGCGCCCAACCCGAATACACACGCCGCGCCTTGATCATGCTGAGCAATTTGCGCGCAATCAGCGGAAAGATGCCCAGCAGCACAAATGCGCCCAATACGTCGGGCGAGAGAATACCGCTGAGCGAATCAAGCTGGCCGAGTTCGCGGCCCGCATTCACATAAACCAAAGTGCCGGGCAACATGCCCAGCTGGCTCACCCACCAGAATGTGCGCGTTGGCAGACGTGTCAGGCCCATTGCCAGATTGATCAGGAAAAAGGGGAAAATCGGCACCAGACGCAGGGCAAACAGGTAGAACGCGCCTTCTCGCTCAATACCCTGATCGATACTCGCAAGGCGTTTGCCGAATCGGGACTGCACCCAGTCACGCAACAGAAAGCGACTGCTGAGCATGGCCAGTGTGGCGCCCAGCACCGAAGCAAATGAAACCAGCACAAAGCCTTCGAGCAAGCCGAACAGCGCGCCGCCGAGCAGAGTCATCAAGGCTGCGCCCGGCAACGACAAGGCGGTAACAGCTACGTACGCCGCAAAAAATACACCGGCCGCAACCAAGGGCTCAGCGCTGACCTGTGCATTCAGTGCTGCTTGTTGGGCCTTGATGGCGTCGAGGCTCAGATATTGGCCCAGATCGAAAACGAAGAAACTGCCAATAAGCGCCAGAATCACACCCATCAGAACTAATTTACGGCTATTCATGATTCCAGCGCCTCCAGTGCGCATAGGGTCTGGCACAGGCTGAAGCCTGCCAGCAGCGCGGACTGAGGAGTATCTTCAGTCGCGCCAAGTACTCGTGCTCGGTAGGACAACGCGCCCGGGCTTGCGTGCGGCCATTGCCGGTCGAAATCGGCCAGAAATGCGTCATGGTCGTAATTCAGCGCCAGCGCCTCGATATACAAGCCGTCACGCTCTGCCCGATACAACGCCGCCGGATGTGGATACGTGGCAATGCGACTGATCACGCCGTAGCGGCCATTATTGAAATTGGGCAAGCCACTGGCGCCGTTATTGATCAACGCGCCGTGTTGCAGGTTGAGCGCCACCGCCGAGCAGGTGTGACTGGTCGCCAGCACCTCTATGTTGTGCGTCTCGAACCACTGCTCAAGCTGCTCTCTGCGCGCCTCGCTGGCCAATGCGTCACGCGAGCAACTCCAGCCTGCCAGCGACTGCTCATCGCCATGACTGATCGCCACGCGGCGACCGCCCACCGACACCAGCGCAGTGGCGGGGCGCGCCGCCAATCTGGCCGCCATGCCGCCGATGCCCTGCACGGTGTTGTTGAGTTCGGCCTGAATCGCATTCGAGCGGTGCACCACGGCGTCGTCCACACTGGCCGGATAAGCGCAGCCGCAACCTGCACCACTGGCAGAATCGCGGCCCAATTCGGTTTCGACATTGCCGCGCAGGGCGATATGCGCCTGCAGGCCCTGCTCGACAGCCAGGAATATCTCGGGATCACGATCAAACCAATGCGCATCGCCATTGAACACAACCCGCGCTGCTGGCTCGGCTTGCAGACGCTTTTGTAACGCGGCCAACGCCTGACGATTGCCGTACAGCCCGCCAACCACGTACAACACATCGGTCGCAAGGCTGGCGGGGCTGCTGAATGCCTGCGGCGGCAGGCGATAGTCCAACGGGCAATCACGCCCCGCACGCAGGTTCATGCTCAGGCTTCTCCGCGTGCCGGGTAGTCGTTGTTGATGACGTATTCGATGGCACCGAGAATCTCGTCGAAATGCGGCCGCGCAAACGGCATGGTGTTCACCGCCGACATATACAAGGTGCCGTCCGGGCGCACCAGAAATACTCCCGGCTCGCCAAACAACGCGGGCTCTTTTTCGCCCTTGCCGGTCGAGACAAACAAGCCCCAGTTACGCGCCTCTTCAATGCTCACGCCATAACCCAGCGGCACGTTGCCGATAGCCCAGGTTTGTTGAGTTTTTTCCGCACGCTCATGGCTGTCGGTAGACAACGCCAGCACGGTCACACCCAACGCGTTGAAACGCTCTATCAGCCCATTGAGTTCCTGCAAGGATTTACGGCACAGCGGGCAGTGCAGGCCGCGAT
>MDTG01259781.1_pt1 | contig 30038 bp, 39 predicted proteins | sample 811421 | NCBI WGS metagenome assembly MDTG01 (sample SAMN05326645, study PRJNA326480) | marine metagenome | isolation source: seawater | place: Pacific Ocean: South East | collected 2011 | reverse complement strand
GAGGTCCATGGCCATGAAGGTATCGAGGGCTTTGAGAGGAACATCAGTATGTTTGATGTTATCACTCCTGATAGGCCCATCGTAGATGTATGGGGTGCCAAAGAGTTCTTCTCTCAGGAGAATCCGTATAGTCTAATGGGCTACCCTGCACGCCTTACCACCAGGAAGAATAGCTACTTCTTTGGAGAGAGGGCTCAGAAAGCTTTTAATCTAGGGCCTCACTTTAATATAGGTCCTGGTGGCTACATGGGCCGGATAGTACTGGCTCATGAGATAGGTCATACATATGGCCTCGGTGAGGTTGATGCAGATGTGTTCGCTGCTGCTTATGCACAGCATGATGCGTGGGATCTAGCTGAGTACTTCATGCTACACCCAGAGCAAGGCTACTGGGAGGATACGGCTAGTGGTGGTGACTACCTGCCTACCCAGGACAGGCTTCGCCTCATGGCAAGCGCCCTGTAGAGGGATGGATTAAAGAGAGCCCTTCGGGGCTTTTTTTAATTTGGCTCCTTTTAATGGGGGATTTGCCTCCTCCATCACATAGTGTGAAAAACAACATGGCTATATACGCTTAAATCACATGTCGAAGGGACATAATCATGCGTAACCTTATTCTTGCCTTCATTGGCTTTCTTTTCCTTACCGCAGTTACAGGCTGTGGTGCTCTCAAAACAATTGCCGCCGACACTTGTACCGGTGGTAACTACAACCACATCGTATGTCCTGGCCTCTTAGAGGAGGCTCTTGATGCCCCTCCTGCTAAAGCTACCCCTACCAAATCTGCTTCTACCGCCACCCCAAAGGAGTGTAGGGCGAGCGGCTATATGATTCGTCGACGAGTTCTCACGCGCTCTAAAGGGGCTTGTACCAACCAACGACTGTTGCTCCAAGAGCACATCCGCAAGGTTGGGCCTGGCGTTAAGTGCCGCTTCACCAGGGGCCAGATCCTATGTGCTGGCATCACGGCGGATCAACCGCTCAAGGTGCTATTCTTCATTTGCTTCCTCTTCTTGTTCAGGAGTCTCTCCGATAGGGAAGCAAGGCTCGTTATCCTAATCGGACTTGTGGCTTTGGCTGCAATCGTCGGCATGATTGAAACATCTCATGCTGCTTGCACCGATGCAGAATTACAAGTAAACCGAGTGTCGGCGCAGTATGGTATGGTCCTTTACAATTGTCGAACAAAAGAGATTCAGCAGCTAGATGTTAAAGCGACCAAAGATTTTCTTAAGACCACTTGTGAGATACAGGGAGAAAAGCTTGTTTGCGCTGGGTTCGATCACCCAGTCGGCATCCTACTTATCCTCTTAACACTTTTGTGGGGACGTGGATTATGCGACTTTCTCGTTGCTAACGTAAAAAACGAAGGCTCCTACCATAATCGTTATTTGGAGAAAGATTACATCTGCCCCTTTGGCAGAATGCAGGCGGCCTGCCGCATTATGATTATTGCTCTCGTTGCTGTAATTCTTCTGTTGGCGACTACAACAAATCTTTATGCTGCATGCACTAATGCACAACTTGACACTAATCGAGTGTCAGCCCAGTATGGAATGAAACTTTACCCTTGTAAAAGGGAAGTAAAAGCACAACTTGACGTAAGTGCTTCCATACGACAACACTTCAAGGTCAACAATGAAGGTCGTTTGACCCGAATTGTGAAGGCCTTCCAGAAGGTCTGGGGGGACGCTCCGTTAGAGACGCAAAAGCTCGCGCTTAGCATCTGCTTGAAGGAGACTGGCTGTGGGTTCAGCCAGGGTTCCTCTTTTAAACAAGTAGGTGGTCAGATTATCTTCTCCCACCACATTTGGGAGAGAGAAGTCTATATGAGCCACATGCAAGCATGTGGAATCGTCCAGGTGGACACTCGGGGCCTTCAGGGCGAGTGCGCACGACTGAATGGGTCATTTGAGTATGCGTTCCAAGCCCAAAAGCGTTGGCTTGAGAAAAGCTGGCGATACGGCCCTGAAGGGCGCGTAAAGAAGATCCACCTAAAGAACTCATCACAATGGCTTCGACCAGTGAAAAGAAATGGCAAGGCTACATATCTTATTTACAGGTACGCTGGGACTGGGGAGACGGCCTATGAATATGGCCGAATTACCATGCGGTATTACCGCAATTTGATAGTTGGTAGCAAAATAGAAAAAATGAATTCCCAACACGGTTGAGTTTATTTCCGTGTTGAAGATTAGAAGACGTTGCCCCGAGTGCACCACCGCACTCCGGGGCATGTTTTTTAATTTGTTCCCTTTAATGGAGAGATTATAGCGACTCTCCAGCCTTCTACCAGAAGGTGCCATTTCGGCTTTAGCTATTCATCAAGTCTTTGAAAGGACACTGATATGCGTATTTTACTAAACACATTCTTTGCCCTTTTCATGGGCTTAATTTCTACAACCAACTGTGGGCTCAACACAACAATCGCTCACAGTCAAACACAGAGAGGTTTTGCCATGCAAAACAACACTACACTCAATTACTTGGTCTTCAAGGCCCTAAATACTATGGCCAAGAAACGACAAGGTCGCCTCCCAGTCGCTACCTGTGGTCACGTACCACAAGCTTACAGAGAGATGGTATGGACCACTCTCGCAAGCCGTCCAGAGACATCGCGGATACTCAAACGAAAACTGGAGACGTTCTTATCGAAGACCACTCCAGTGAAACAAGGTGAGTATACATACCGCCTATTTACTGGCGAAGAGATTGACTTTGAAGCAGCAGAGGCTGAAGCTCGCAAAGTTGAAGAGCAAGCAGAAGCAGAAGCTATCGAGGCCCGTAAAGCAGCTCATAAAGAAGCTCGCAAAGAGGCTCGAGAAGAGGCCCGTAAGACACGCTTGGCAGCGAATAAAGCCAAGGCTGAAGCTAGAAAGGCTAAGGCTGCGGCTCGTCGTGAACACAACAACACACTCAAACAAAAGAGTCGCGCTATGTTACGCACTCTTAACACAAAGAAAGGAGGACTTATGAAATATTCATTATGTCCGAGTCATGTAAAGGCTGAGGCTCGCAAAGCTAAAGCTGAACGAAAGGCGGCTAAGGCGAAAGCTAAAGCTGAACGAAAAGCGGCTACGAAATCTGCAGAAATCGCAGACGTAACCGTAGAGTATTTCGACGATTTCAATTTCGAAATCACATCAGAGAATGGCGCAAGTCTTCTCGAGAAGGTGATCTCACGATTTGCCAAATCTAACCTTGGTAACTTGTTGAATGTGTCGATGGTTACTCCTATCGCGACCAATATGCTTGACACCCAGCGTGAGAAAAAAGCGCTCGGAGCGAAGAGCTTGTTACAAGATGACATCCGTGCCCTGATGGCATCCACAGGATACAACATCTTACCATGCATCCGCTTCGGTAAGAGCAAGAAAGGCACGCCAAACACCTCTGCAGGGAATTCGTCACACAGTGACGACAAAGAGGTCAAAGGTACAGCTACTAGACTGACCATGAAGGGTGGCGCAGGTCGCTTCCTCGCATCATTCAACACCACAGTTGAGAAGATCTTAGCGGATCTTAGCTTGGAAATATCTGGTGATAATGCGATCTTGTACGAAATCGACGACATTAACAGCAAAGAACTCATGAAGAATGTCGCAGATATTCTCCTTGACTCAGGATATGTGAGCATATGTCGAGGATTTGCTGTGAAATTGGGCACAGACCTATGTGATGCATTCATTGCATTAATGGATGAGATGTTCAAGAACGCAGTTGAGCAGCGTGGCTATGCTAGATCTGCCATAACAACCCCTAACCAAGCGGAACTGCCACATGGTATTCCTACGCTTTCAGGTTACCTCTCACAGTTTGGCTGGAAGGGTAATGATGGCGGCACCATCTTCACCGCAGGCTTAATGACAGCGATCCAGAACCGTGCCAGAACTATTGGCTTAGGGCGTGAAGGCGCTTCAAAAGGACTGTTTAAGGGTTTGTCGACAGCTGCCAAATTTGTTGGTATGCAGTTGGAGGATGGATCTTGGACTGCTTACAACTACTCCTATGATAAGCAAGTGGACAAAGGTCGCAAGGCAACTCTCAAACGCTTGAAGAAGACAACGCCATTACAGAACATTAATAGCGCTGATAAAGCAATGTTAATGTCAATGGATGGTGTTGGTAACGCAACTGCTGATGCACTCGTCAAAGTGAGAAAAGATGGAGACTTCACCAGCTTCCAGGATCTCGTTGATCGAGTCATCGCTCACAAGAAAGGTCTCGCTCGCTACTTGGTAGACATCGAAAAGAAAGCGTGTATGTTACAGTATGCGTTCGTTGTTAATGGTGCGACGTATATCGTGTGCCAATTCCTGGACGCAGACCAGAACAAGGGCAACAAAACGAAGTTCCCGAAGACTGGCTTAAAGTTCGAGGGGCTGCAAGGCATCGATATTTATAATTGGGCTATTACGCTCGACGCTCCTATGGACACAGCCAAGATCTCGTTGGGTTGGCAGGTCACACAACTTCTGGATGAAGAATTTGTTAAGCAAATTCTAGCTGAAGGTGGTTTGGCTGCACAACAACTGCGTAAGATGTTTAAACGCATCCTCGACAGTGAGAATAAACTAGTGTCAGCTTTTGCTGAGCGACTCAATGGGGTTGATGGTGCAACAAATAGCATTAACCAAGCTCAAAAAGCTCTGGCCCTTATGAAATTGATGGGCAAAAAGCAAACGGAGCGCATCAGCAGTGGTTTCGGGTTGAAAGCGGAAAGCCGCTATATACAAATGATTGATTTAGGTCAAGAGGTTGCCATTGATCGCCTTCAAGGTAATAAATGGCGAACACATGCCTTCTTCGGAAGGACACCTAATCAGGGGCACGATACAGTTCGTTGTCCCAAGGTGCTGGACATTGGTTTTATTGCTGAACTTCTTGATGCGTACAACATGGCAGAGGACAAGAGTGATCTTGGTACAGTGATGGGTAAATTCTCAACCCGTGGAACTGGATTGTCGAAGAATGCAGAAGCGGTACGATTCATTGAGAAGGTACAAGCTCGCCATGGTAGTGATGCAGACAATGTGCTTATGTTCCTTCGAGCGCTGCTACCAAGTGTAGCCGAAGGCAGCATCATCGTCGATACGACATTGCAAGAAGCTGTGTGCGGTGATAACGATGGGGATAGAAATATGCTCAGCTATAACCCGTTGTTGGTTGCTTTGGCGAAAAACATTGAGAAAAAGCACCCTAGCGTTCTTCCGGCGAAAGAGCAGTCAAAAGCATTTGTAGTGAATGCTTTTGATCCAATCATCACCAAGGAAGGTGGGGTAAAAGAAGCCTATGAGGCAGCTAAGGCTGGTAACAAAGACCTTCTGCGTAAGGTTCAGCGCTTCTTGAATGCACCAGGTAACAGCCCTGGACAAGATAATGTAGGTGGGCCAACGCTTTCAGCAGCAGCTCCATTGAATTTCCACACATGGGGACACACCGATCGTGGTTACCACCCTATGAATCCAATGGCACGTAAATACATGGACTTCCTGTATGCGCTTCAGCAAACAGGTATCGACCTTCAAAAGTACGAGCGTGTCACTCATTCAGTGGAATACTGGTATGAGGGTGAGTACAGCAATGATGGTTGGATCCTACCAGGCAAATATATTGACGGAAAGCAGTGGGTCGTAGTTGACGGAAAAACTTGTCATGCTGCAAATGTTACTGAATCAGAGGCAAAAGTAATTGCCGCTAAGCATCCTGGTAGCAAAGTGGTTAACTGTCCAAATCACTTCCCAATCTACGGAATGCGTGGTGTCACCTTCGATCAGTATCGCAATATGGATTTGGAGACATGGGAAGATGCTGATGAGCAAGTACCGTTGATGGTATGGTCGAAAGACCGCAGAGCAGCATCACTGCGTACCCCTATGTGGGACAATGGCGGTCTGTTCAACCATGCGGCTTGGACTGTGTCAGCTCTAAATATGGGGCTACCATACCTTACCTTTGGAGATATGTCAGAGCTGCAGGACCTATTTGACTGCAGCACTAAGGTGCCTAAGGCAAATTGGGAAGAGTTGGCAAAATGGTTTAACAACCGCAGAACTTCATATGGTTTGTCCCCTGTTACGGCACAGCAAGTAGAGTACTATTGGGTTTGGCCAAAGATGGTATCAAGCTATCAAAAGCTTGGTTACATGAAAGACAACACTCAAGCTCCAGGAGTGTTTTCTTCTATGCGAGCAAGAATCAAAGCCATTTATGAAGATGTTTGCTCCATTGAATGTAAGGGCATGAGTGATTTCATGAAACCTGAATTCATGTTAAGTGAGTCTAGATTCGCGGAATTTGTCTCTCAAGCAGTAGATAACAAGGCGTATATACCGTACTTCGATGGTTGGAAAGCAGAACAAATCATGAGAGCAATGTACTTTGCTTATATTGATAAAGCTATTGACGCAGCACAAGCGAAATCTCAGTCTGAAAAGACTCAGATAGATCAAGTGTCATCTGGCTCGGATATGAAACAATATCTACGCGCTGCTCTTGGTTCAAATTCATTCCTCTCGATTGAGTCAGATCAATTAAAGTATTTGCGTCAGTTCGCTAGAACCTGGCGTAACGCTCTAAGTGTAAGAGCTCTGTCTAATGAAGATAAGATGGATGCTCTTGGAGGCATGATGATCTTGGCTATCCGTGCTATTGACAGTATGGGCAAGAGAGAGGTTAACGACTTGGAAGCAGGTGTAGACTTCTTGTCTGAATTGGTGAAGACTAAGGACTGCGAGTTCCTCATCGATATCATGGGTAATTATCCTGCGTTCAAGCAGTGGGCAGACACCCAATTCGAAGGGGAGGATGCTCCCATGTTGCAAGGTCGCAATAAATCAGAGATGATCACATTGCATCAGCAATACAAAGCAGCGCAAAAGGTCTGCTCTTTAGAGAGCGTGCAAGAATTCTTGATTGCAAGCCAGTCTCTTGCTAATGTCTCCAAGGCAGAACTGTATCATGTTGCAGCTACCGAGAGCGAGGACCTTACTGGTAAGATCACTGAGTGGATCGCCTCAGAGTACTTCGGAGCGCTTGAGGAAGCTTACGAAGATATGGAGCGAAGTGATAACCGTCAAGATAGCACTGATCGAGTGTTAGAGCTTGTTGAGAAGGCTACCTATGGGGAGTCGCTTGTTGACGATATCGCAAAGATCCTAGGTGCAGACCTATCGACATGGATCCAAAACGAGGCTAAAACGACTTACGGCTTGCTGAGTCTTAATACAGCGGAAGAGGTGTTCGCATTTTATCGTGAAAACCGAAGCGCTTTACTAGCAGGCTTTAAGGCTTACGCCAGCCCAATTGTGCAAGTTGGACGCTTGGTGGAGTACGCCAACAAAGTCATTGTCAAAGACGATATTATGGACATGAACATGGTTAACAACCAGTTCGATGAGATCGTTCGTGGAGGAATCTTTGAAGTAGATGAAGAGGGCGTAGAGTCTGTTCGGTCAGTGATTGAGTTTCCAGTGCCAGAGGATTGCAAACTTGCCGTAGCACATGAAGCTTTAATGAGTGGGCATAACTTGGAGTTTTTGACACAGGTTCCTCGTCTCGGAGTGACACGCCAGGACAAAGACGCACGGTGTTACATGGATACTACCGTAGCAACTGATTGGGGTTATATCTTTATTGATTCTCCAATGTACCAAATGGCTGTCTGCACTTTCGGAGAATTTGACGCTATACAGTGGCTTCAAGCCCAATTCCGTTGCGGTGTTGGTCATGTGACTACTGCCGATCACGTGTTCTTGGCATACGGACTATGGACATTCAAAAACCCGCAGTCTGATTGCAAAACATTTCACTACGACTTTGAAGATAGCGCTACTTGTCGCGCTACATTAGGGTTGGATGATTCTAATTGGTTCCGACCTTATCATTTGCATGCACCTATTGATGCGGGTGACGTTCGCGATTCTGTGATCGTAGTCCAGGAGTTCTTCATGACGACATATCCTCACTCAATTGTAATTGATTTAGATTACAAAGACAGTATTGATGTGCCGAACTTCAGAGAAATGGAAGACGGAGACAGAGCGCAACTTCTTTATGAGATGCAGCTGACTAAGACGGTATGGATGCCAACTTACTACGGTGCCAAATCAAAAGCGCCAAAATTGTTTGCTTCGGATCTGAAGGACAGCAAGGCATTGCCAAGTCAAATGTATCGCTACTATGGCTTTACAATGGCAGGTTGTGGTGATAAGCAACAATCTCGTGGACAAGCACCTGCTGAGGTGTTTGATTTCATGAAAGCTGCTTTTGACAATGTGAAAGTCGGCATATTCAAGGATGAAAAGCTTAAAGGTCGAGGCTCTTCAATGCAATGGCATAGCGCTTTGGGAGCTGCTCAGATTGAGGAAAACAAGCAAACCAGAGCTAAAGATTCGTTGTTTCACGGCGATTTTGAGCTCTGGGTTGCTAATGGTGCGTATGAAAATGCCAGCCCAGGCTATGATGGCAGTATAAGAAGTGTCTTTAAGACGGAAATCACTGGCGACAATGGAGTTACACTTCCGAGTCCACTGAATGCATCGATTCAGGGGTTGGATGCGTTGGTGAATCATCCAGATAGTTGGAGAGGAATGTCGTACTTAATGACTCTGTCACCTTCTTTGCTCTTCTGTTTGGTTGGTATTGCTAATGAGGTGCCTGATGACGACAACGGTGATGGTGAGGATATGCGTGCTCGAATGATGTACTCAGTGCGTAACCAATCTGTAAGTTCGGTGAGAAAGCTTTTTGGGCAGATCACCAAAACCTACGGAGTGGATACAACTCTGTTGGGAGTCAATACTCCAGTGAACCCTGAATGGGACGTTGAAACTATGAAGCACTTCATTATGGCTTACAACGGCTTCAAGGCTTAAAGGAGAGTATGATGAGCAACGACATTATAGACAAGGAACTGTTCCTATCGTTAAAGGAATTGTGCCCCGATTTGGCGAAAAGTTATGCTGAAAAATGTATAGCCCTAGCTGGGACGGAAGAAGGATCAGAGAAGCGTAGTATTAGCCATACTACTAACTTCAACGCGGATTGTGCAGTGCAGACAGTAAAAATTGCCTGTACAGAAATCTATGGAAAGGAAGGTCGCAAGACTGCTTCGAATAAAGGTAGTGGTAATGCTAACAGCAATACTGCTAGCTCGAATGAGCCTGCTCCCCCTCCTATTGCCCCTCCTCCTCCTGCTGCTACTAGTGCCACAAGTGCGGATGTTACACCTCATGTAGCGCCACCGACTCCTGACGCTCACGCAGATGGAGTAGATACGGCACCTCCAGCATCGGTACCGCCGCCTGTACAACCACCTACTCCTTCTAACGGAAATATAGATCTCGATCTATAATAAGTTAGGTAGCTATGTATAATTAAAAAAACCCCTCAGGTTGCTTCGGCGACTTGGGGGGTTTTTTTAATTTATTTCTTTCAATGGGGGTTTTGCATCCTCCGTTAAACAAAATGCAAAGACTCCGCCAGACAAGCTGACTCCGCACGCGGAGACGAGGAGGTCGCAAGCTCCCAGCTCGCAAGCTCGCTCCCCTTGTGTGTGACGAGGTGATAATATTTTTTATTTTCTATTTCTTGTTTGTTATCAAGATTTAGTTAGGAAAATGTTTGATCCATTGTTGTCTTTTTTTAACAAGGTTAGCCCCGTTCTGTAGGAGGAAATTATGCTATACCAATTGAACAACAGTGAACAGATTGAGAAGAAGCTTCAGGAGTTGGCGGAGGAAGTAGCGCTGTTGTCGGAGACACAGCGTTTGGCAAAGATCTTCAAGGGTCAAAAACTTGTCTCGAAGAATTTGCAGGGTATAGGCGGCGCAGGTGCCGTCGTCGATCCGGTGGATGCAGTCGCGGTGAGTGATTTGGTTGGGGAGGGTACGACGCTGGTCTTGAATTTGCGTGCTAAGCACATCAAGAAGCTAAACGATCTTGATGCAGCTGCAGAGTATAAAATCTCTGCCTTGTCGTTGGAGACTCAACAACTCAACCAACAGCTCGGTTTTATCCGAGGACAAGAGATGGCTGCGGCTGCGGCTAGTACTCCAGTACAAGCTCCTGTAGCGGCTCCAATTCAACCTCCCGCTCAGCCTTCGTGGTATGTGTGGGACATGAGTACAAGTGCTGCGGCGCCTCATGATGGATCTTCTATGTTGCCCGTTGGTACACTCGTGTCGCAAGACCGCGGTATTAGCTGGGTAGCGGCAGAGAGTGTTGGACTAGCAATCCAACCTCCCCAGGTAGAAGATCCCGTCAAGCCTCCGAAGAAGAAGTAATCACTCGTTCTGTTCGCGAGAACACCGTAATTAGCAATATAGCTACATCGGTGTTTCTCAAATTCGTTAACCGAAAGGTGTGACGAGACGAGACGTAATAATCTCAGGCCTTATTCTCTTGAGGTCTATATAAATGAAGAGAAGACCTGTGTAGAAGCAGATAGAGTGGAATGATGGCGGCGCGCCACCACACTGCGAAATAAAAGGTCAAGACATCCAAGTCTTTAAAATGGAAGCCATAATGTTATGTAGCAGGCTTAAAAATATTACATATGATTTAGACTTTTATCATAAAAAAGTCGGCAAAATCTTAATTGATGAACGGACGTAATGTCGCCAGTTAAATCAATTGAGTAGTGTCCTGCTGAAGCCCTTTGGGGTTGACGTGGCTGATGAGTCTAGTGGAGCTTCTCTCTGCTAGCATCGCTTTAATTAGTGATGTCCTTTAGGGGAACGAAACACTTTTCTCATCAAGACAGCTAACGCTGGGCCCAGTGATTTTCTAAACACTTAAAAAAAAGAACATTAGAATTTTCAACGGAAGCCAGATGCGCCTTCGTAAAGAAAAGCATAGTGCTCGCTTAGACCTTCGGGTCTTACCTGCGGAAATGAATGATAAGTTCATGTTCCAAAGGATACCAATGAGAAATGGTAAGCGGGTTACTGGCATAAGGTCGCAACTTATGTCGCTGGAGATAAAACCAGTACCCTTAGACAAGGGGTGTGCGCGGTTTGTAGAAAAAAACAAACCCATATGCGCCTCATGTCAGCAGGTCAAAATACAGTGGCTATTATCAGGCATGGTAAGTAAGTCAATAAAGAATTTCTCGGGGAAGGAAAGTCCCCAAATTAGTGAATGCATTCATTATAAGAATATCTTTAACAATTCGTTTGTTGAAGAACTAACCCAAGGGTAGCCTAAATGAAAATGGCCCTGGCATGGAAGCTCCTTAGCGGGAGTGGGAAAATGCAAAACCGATGATCCAGTAAGCGAACCTTAGCGGGGGAGTGATAATGGAAATAAACGGTGAATCTCTTCTGGTGAAGAATGAGATATGGTGGCAAAGAAAGCGAAAAGCCTAGATGCATGCGTCTAGTCAAAGTAGTAAGTACTTGCCACCTGAAATCCCCTTTGCGGGACGCGGTAATACTGTGAATTAATATGTTAAAGTTCTGCTTTAGCTTATTCATTCTCCTTATTACTGGAGATATATGCACAGTCCGGTTTCGGCGTGCAGAGGGAGGAGCAAATGGAAGTTGCATATTTGTAGATATGTGAGGACCAGGCGTATCAAGAGCTACAACTCTTGCCTTTGCATTTGGTGGTTCGAGCCCATCATTGTGAGTTTAGGGGATAATGGTTGCCGTCATGGTGAAGCCACCCCACACATATACGTATGTGAAGTTCACTTAAAGGCGGAGGGGGATAATGATCAGCGTACTGGTCTCCTCGGCGTGAAAGCGCAAAGAGTACACACCAATCCCATCAAGACCTATATCGAAGTGATGTAGGCCGGGGTAGAGTTCCCATATGGTAGAACTCCTCCGAGTCTCAAAAAGTGCGTTTAAAGCACAGGAGACTAGTTTCCCTAGGGGGTAAACACTCTTTTTTTAGCTGAAAAGTGACGAGACGTGACGATTTATTTGTCTTTCCTTGTTATAATTAAGTTAAAAGTAACATAAATACCTAATATATAAGGATTTATAGTTATAAAGAGATAAAATCAGGGTGCACCTAGTCAAGTCCTACCCTAACACCACCTCAGACCACCCTCATACCTACCCTAAACAAGTCAAAACCAGACAATAGGGGCTCTAAAAGCCCCTTTCAGCAGTGAACCTGCTACAGTTCCTCTATCTCTCTGTTGCGAGACATATCTTGCTCACTTGTTGTTTAGTGGAGTAGTTTTGTCTCTTTAAGCTACAAGCACAAATGTTAAAGTATGCTTTAGTTTTGTTCCTTATAGAGGGAAAATAATGAATGTGCGCGCCCTTTTAAGAAGTGCGCCATTCTAACACGCCACAGAAAGAAGAAGTCATGACAAAACGTCAAGCAATCATCACCATCTACAAAATCCTCATGAAGAGAGTCTCCTCGGTAGATGAGGAAAAACACCTGTCACTCAATCTCATATCTTACCTTGCTCCCGAGGCCTTAGGTCTCAAGGGGATGTGGGTGGGTCTAATAATAGACTTCGCCCACCGATTCCCAAGGGAATTTGTTGAGCTCATTCTTCCTCACGAGGGGTTGTTCTCTGTCGGAGGCGACCCGCTCCAACACGGGAACGTCAAACGTTGTATTGACGAGAACGACTGCGTCTCTGTCTCCATCTACCATAATAATGGCGGATGGTTTGAGATTGTCAACCACTCTCCGGTGAGGGTCTTCGACCTTCCCCTTGAAGCGCTAGTGAGCGCTGACGACGACGAAAACGTTTCGTCATCAGTGGATCAACACCTGCGCCAAGTCGCAGGCCTGTCCCAACAGGACCTTAAAGCGTTTTACAACGCTAAAGGCCCCCTCAACAAGTGGCTCGAGCTCAAAAAGCTCTAAGCCACACACGACACCTAGCCCATTTCGGGGGCTTTAATAGATTCGACTTCTATTAGGTGTTCTAGGAAGATCCGTGGAAATAGAGAACCAGCAAGTTCTTTATTGAAGCCGTTATAAGTTTTGCTGAGCTTATATTCGAAAAAAGGATGGTGCTCGTTCGCGAGTTGCAGGGGTTCGACTCCTCTGCATTCCGTTAGGTCAGTATATGGGGAGAGAATCACTAATCCAGGTATAGTGGTTTGTCTGCAAACTTGATAACTGTGCAAAGAGTCAACAACGTGACGGAAGTAGGACGCCTTAACGTTATTGAAAGTATGCATGGTTAGAAATCGATTGAGATGTGGTTAGCGCCACATGTCCTAAACCTCAATCTAAAGCAGATAAGATAGAAGGTTCGAACCCTTCCCTCTCCAGCAGCCCCTCATGAGAACTACTTCTTCGTAGTTGGGTGCAGGCAATGTCAGTTCTGCTGATAGCAGAGGTTCTCAAAAAAAAGAATAATGCGCGCGAAAATCATTAACTGATTTGCTATTGCGTTCAAAAAATCTTTTTTCTTCTTTATTATTAACAACTTGAAGGTTTGACAAGACGAAACTTTAAAAGTTGTTATATTAAAGATCTATTTAATACACATTCTCCATGAAAGAGCTAAAAATGTTTAAAATCATTTCCTCAGTAATTCTCACCCTTCAATCCTCTCTCTCATTCCTCTTCAGCGGAGGTGAGGTCGCAATGAACATCGCCGACAGCAACAAGTTGTCGGAAGAAGCTAAGAGGTTCGTCGATGGCGGCACAAGATCATTAGGCACATGTGCCTTGGCAAACCATTTAGCAAATGCTGGCTTCAGCATGTTGAATGGTTTCTTGGTGGGTTCATATTGTGGGTGGCAATGGGGACTGTTTACAACAGTCTTCTCTCTGCTTGGATTATGGTATCTTGGAGAACTGCTGCCAAAAGTAACAGCAGCCAAAGCACCAGAGGCTTTTCTCAACAAACACGCTAGGAAACTCTTAGCTGCGAAAGCTCTCTTAGCACCTATCGTTGAAAGAATAGTTGCAGAAGAACCACGTTGTGATATCAAAGAGAATGAAAAAGAGCTCGTATCAGCCGCTCGTATGGCTGATGAAGAGTGGAGTCTACTTCTCTTACCATTACGTAGCGAGAGTATGATAAAAGGGCAAGAAAGATTGATTTCCTCTGGATTCTCAATCAAAATCTCTTCTATCAATACAATTGAAAACGTACTAGCGAGACACGCCCTAAAAAAGAAAGACGAGTGGCAAGAGTATGAGCTAATCTGCTCAAAAACACTGAAGACGCTCGGCTTTTTTAACACCATCACCATAATTCGCTGGATGATGGATCACAAGGAGACCAAATAATGGTAATTCTAATTTTCTTATCAATAGCAGTGTTCTTTGGCTGGGCAGCCATAGAACTTCAAAAGCCATACAACTAATAGACCTATTACTACGGTAAGGTCGAAATCTACAAGAAGCCTCTAGAGTAATCTATGCTACCTATATGGTTGATAGTGGGGAAACCTACCTGACGACTCGTAAGAGTGTTAGTTAAATAGATTTTGTCGAAAGGACACGATATGAAAGAATACTTACAAATCACGCCCGAAATGGGCACCTTGTTAGCATCAGGAATGGGCGGCGCAGTAAGACCGTCCTGGGTGAGACCAGACGGCAACATGGAGTTCGCCAATATCTTAGTAAAATGTTTTCCATCTTTTTTAACTGAAGAGGAACCAGAACTAAAAGTTGGTAAGTTTCTCCACTTCATGTGGACGGAAGAACCATCAGAACTCGCTAATAAGTCGCATTGGGAAGATCGCTGGTTATTCCATTGGCCTCACGTCGGTGGATACTTTGTACTCAGTTATGAAGGAAATAAGTTTAGAAATAAGCTAGTTTCAATTACTTGGCGCGGATATAAGGCTGTTGTTAATGAAGGAAAGCTAGACACTACAAGATTGGGTGAGTGTTTAGAAGATAAAATAGGTGCGGCATGACTACGTTACTTATAATAGTGATAACTACTTTATTTATATGATTAAAATTTGTCGAAAGGACAACGATTATGAACCATGAAGTATTATACAATGCCTATGTAAAAGGCAACAGTATGATGACCTCTCCAGGCCTCTTTGAAATCAAAGAAGAGCTTCAAGAGCTTATCGAAGACAAAAGCGTTGAAGAGATCTTCGACGTGATTCACACTATATGTCGTGTGACTCGCGCACCAAACATTGTAACGTATATACTAGCTCATCCTACAGCAAAAAAGCATGCATTGCGTGTTCTAAGCTATGGATGTCCTCGTAGTCGTCGTAATTGCAAGAAAGCAGGTGCATCATGCATTTGCAAAAAGTAAGAAACAGACGACCTAAAAGTGAACGCGAGTATGCTTCTCTTGAAGATCGTTTCTATGCGCTAATAAAAAAACCCGCAGAAGCGATCCTAATGTCTACGGAATTTTCATATAATGTGTTCTTCCACGACACAGAAGATTTTGTAAATGCAGGAAGCAAACGTGTCTTTAAGTACATTAAGATGATGAAGCAGAAGAACAATCCAAAGTTCTTTATGCCTTCTGACAAGATGATAAAAGAGACACATATCGGACACCGAATAGCGTTTCTTCTGACAAATGGCACGATTCTCATCGACGATGACAGCAACAAATCTGCTGTACACATAGTTGAGACGAGACGTGCAATGCTTGCTCTCGTTAAACGTACGCATCGTGTAGCCGAGGTCAAAGAATGGCCAGGCTATCTAAAAAGAATTCTTCACAACGACGGCTACACAGAACGTGTAGCAGAATACCTATAGAAATAATATGTTCTTTTTTTATAATATTATAATCTGTCTACTAGAAGAAACATTTTCCCTTATACAAAGAAAAATAAGTAAATGCCCAGACAATACAAAAGTATGGGCGCTATTACCGTTAATTGTATACATGTGTCCATTGTTCAATTTGGAAACAACATGTTTTGTTTTTGTAGTTTTAAACATAATTTTCTTCAAGCAAGTAAAAGGATCAATCCTGACAATAAAAAACGAATGGAAATTCAAACACATAGAAATATGGTTACTTCCATTTGCAATACCAGCAATGGTTCTGATTAGCCTTGGGCTAGTAAGGTGGGAAGATGTCTAAGTATCTAGTCATAAACGAAGAATACGGGTACCGCATCTGGATCGCAAAGTGCAGTCCAGAAATGGCTATAAACATAAGAAACTGGTGGGTACGATTACCCACAGTATTAAACATGTTCTTCAATCCATCAGAAAGGTTCCCACTAGAATTGGTAGAACTGAATGACGAAACAGAAGATGAATACGACTTAGACATTAAAAATGTCACAGTATACATCGAATTACATGAGGACGATGACTCCTCTCTAAAAGTCATTGGTGACAAGCGTTACTATCACGCTGGTTACAAAAATAATTAATCAACTTTTCTTTAAAAGGAGACGACATGTCTATAAATTTTTTTACAACATCACCCTTCTCAGATCGCGCTGATGACAGCAAAGAAGTCACAGAGACTCTATGCCGTCACTATGAAATCGAACTCCCTCCTGTAGGAGCACGTCACTTCTTGAGTCATCTTGACGAGTTGACACCTCTTGCTATAGAAAAAGCTTTTAGTCTATTCGACCAAGCAGGAATCTCAGCAGGTGCTCATACTTTCACAATTGACAACCAATTCCTTGCAGTAACTAGACTCTGCGGACCTAAAGTAGGTGATGGCAGCCTTGAGAAAGAAGAGCGTCAGATGCACTATCGTGGTAAGGATCGACCTCTTCAACCAGTAGTTATCAGAGAAGAACCCTTTAGAGAAACAAATAAAGTAACACTCATTGTATTCCCTAATAAAAATAATAAGTTAACCTTATGGACGATGCATAGTGGAGACGCTATGCCACCTGACTTCACCGACAATGAATGGAAGCTAAATGCACTTGCTTTCAGAAGTGACGAAATTAAAAGTGCTTAATACCAATCAGGCCATCGCAAGATGCAAACCCGTATAAAATCGGGAGTCTCTCCAAAAGAGAGATTTTAAAAGTGCCGAAACCAATATAACAAGACCTGTGTTAACCTTTCTGGGGTCTAGTTATAAGAACTATTGATATGTTCTCATCTTTGTTGTGGAAGATGTGGTAGGGTGCACAGCACCCCTGATGACCTTTTAAGGTGATTGGCTTATTCTTATGACGCAATGTCAGGAGACAAAATGAAAAAAAGAAAAATAAGGAACATGAACAAGCATGTTTACCAACTTTTAGTTGAATTGAAATATATTCAACCAATGTGTACTAAAATGGGACTTTTAGGAAAAGAGATAATCAGGAGTAAATAATGATCTACTACCTGATATTCGTACTGTCAGCCACAATAATTTCCCTAAAAGTTTCAGTAAAAATAAAAAATCCACCAATAGATAAAGACATAGCGCTTATAATTTATTTTGTAGCAGGGCTCATGATTTATCTAATTCCTTTTGAATTATTGAAAATGTGCAAACTCAAAGAACTTGAAGCATATGCGATAATTCTAACCACACTATATTTCTTCTCTGTGTTTAAAAAAGAGAAGTAAAGAAGGAGGCGAAATGCCAAATCAAAACCGAGTACCAACTATCCATCAACAAGCATTCCAGCTAATCCCTGAAAACTTAAAAGAGTATTTTTATATCCATTATTTATGGCAAGGTGTTAGCTGCGTTAGATTGAAATCAGGAGTAATGAGACAATTCGTCTCAGCGCTTCCAGAAGACAATTGCCACATGCAAGGTTTTTTGATGGCAGCTGCTACAATCGTAGAGTTAGCACATGAAAAAGAGATCTGGACATGCGTAAGATTCTCGAATAACGGGTACCAATCAGTACTCGTTTACCTTGGGACAAGAAATGTAGATGAATTCATGCGGTTGTCAAAAATTCGTCAAGCAGAAAGACTTGAAAACAATATGCACCTAGTCTCAGATGAAGGCATATTGGATGAAGATGGAAACCCATACGGGGACCGTTAAACTTTTAACTAACAAAACCAGGCTAAAAATCTCTCTTTACTGAGCAAAAATAAATCCTAATCTAAAAAGGATATAAAAATGCTAAATAAAGTAAAAGAAGATTTCGAAAACTTACCTACATGGGCCAGGATGGGTCTAACAGTAGGTATTCTTGCGTCAATCGTAAAATGGTTCCCGATTATTGAGTTATTAGAACTGTTTCTAATGATTGTCGTCATTCCCCTAGGTTTCTTAACGTTTCTTGGACTAATGTCTAAAGAGACAAGCAATACTGTTGTAAATACATGGACAGCAGTATGTGCAGGGTTGAGAACTGAAATAAAAAATGCTGGAAAAACAACTGAAAAAGTAACAGAAAAACCACAAACCGAAACAACGGAGGCTTAAAATGGAAGAAGCACTCTTTTGTAGGATTTGTATAATCGTTATTTCAATGGCTGTTTTCCTTTAAATAAAAGGAGACTAAAAATGAAATCGTTATCACTTATATTTGTATTTATTTTAACACTACCAATGTTCGCTCAAGCAGAGCCAACATGCAAACAGCAGATTGCTTTCATCAAAGACTCCATCAAAGTCCTAGAAGAAACAATCAAGGAATGTCAAAAGGAGTGGGATGGCACATGCAATATGGCCATCTCAGCAAACCATGAAGCAGTACTAGATGGGTTTGATTACGCTTATCAGATCTGTCCAGCAGAATGGACAAAAAGATTAAAAAAAGTCGAAAGGACTTTCAACAATGCTAAATGATTTACTGAGCGCACTTGAAGAAGTGTACGTAAAAAGAGAGATCATCCCTAAAATGTGGGATCGTACTTCTAAATTTTATAAAGAAAACGTGTGGCCAGATCTCATCGACATCGGTGAAAAAATCCACCACACAAAAAAAACCCATTCAAGAGTAAGAGCAATTGGGATGATCTTCTTTCCGCGAAGCATCAGAGAGTTCAAAAACTTTGAAACTGACATGGATCAAATTGTTGATAAATTCGAAGAAGAGCACCCTCGAGTGCCAGAAAACCCTGAAGATGAACTATCAAGTGAAATTTCAGAAGAATTTACTGATGCTCCTGTGAACGTAGCAACTGAAAGCGTTGCAAAAAACGTTTTTCAAATTAAAACAAAAAGCTACCCATACCGCAGAGTAACTAAAAATGACATTAATGGTACTAACGTTTAAATTCTTGTTTTCCTTCTACATCACATACAGTATATTAATGTTTAAGGAAAAGCATTTTACCCTATAAACTCATCAGTAAATAAAGGTCGACACTTACTTACGAGAAAGAGAGAAACTTGCATGCAAGAAAACATAATCATAAGGTGAGATAAAGAGGTGGCCACCTTAATATCGCATTGACTACCTGCCCCAGAAAGTCAAGGAAACAGCAGATTGACAACCTGTTGTGGATAAACAAGCTCCATATTCTACAACCCCCAGTGCTTGCACATGGTTGGAGCGGACACCTTCGGGTGACAGCCTGAGATATACAGGACTAGATAGTAGATAAATAATAGGGAAACAACTCAGATGGCAAACCCATCACCTGCTTCCCGCAGCAAGGGTTATTAGCTCAACGGTAGAGCAGTGGACTTTTAATCCATTGGTTGAAGGTTCAAATCCTTCATGACCCATTAATAAAAAACTTAACAACATAGTTCGAAAGGAACGAAATGAGTTACGAATCAAATATTGGATATCTACATGATATCATATGGGAAGCAAAAAGAGAAAAAGTCAGCCCAGAAACTGCAAAAAGGTGGGCTGCTGAACACTTATATGAATACGATTCTTATAACGATATCAAAGACTTAGCATTCCACATGGGTATTGCTTCAGTAGAAGTAGCACACCCATCTACCGTAAGAGCTAGCCTGATAGCCCTGATGGTAAAAGAAATGTTAAAACCATTCAAAGAAGAAGAATAATAATGTTGTTGCACACATTTCATCTTTACGAAAGAAAAAATATCACTCCAAGATATGAAGCTACTGGGATTATCACCATTAACATGGCTCAAATGCAAACAATGCAAATGATGAACTTTCCAGTAGTTGAAGATCTAGGTGGAGGAACTCTCTGCCTGTTAAAAATAACCTTGGTGACTCATACAGTAGTATGCGAACCACAAGATTATGAATCTTTTCACAAAATGATAGATTCAATATCATCAGATAATTGAAATAATAGAGGAAAAAATGGACGAAAAAAAGATTGCAAAAATTGCTAAAGTAGCAAAAGCACAAAGATTCGGTTTCAACAATGACGCCGCTTGCCTATATCACATTATGGCAAATATTGGCGGGATCTTCGGGATTATCGTAAGAAATCAATATTACGATGCTATTGATAAAATTGAAGGCCTAGAAACTGAAGAAAAAGCATTCCAATTCCTAGAATTTTTAGACCAAAACGTGATTGACCAATTGCGCAACCAAGCAAAAGAATTGTGCACAGCATCGTTCATAACAAATGAGAAACAAGATGACCAGTATGATACGAAGTGGCACTTAGTCGTAGACGGCTACAAAAAGATGCGTATACAAACAATCTGCCGCGCATATCCAATTGAAAAACTCAAGCGTAACGACAACCGCTACAAGGAAAGCATGACAGTTTTCTGGACAAAAGGATAAATATGGAATCTAACGTAAAAAATTCATAAAAGATGTAAGTTCGTTCATTAATGAAAACGCAGAATCTTTAACAGAAAAGTTACTCAGTACACAAAACCGCAATTGTGAGTTCACAATTGTATCAAACTCATAAAAGGAGGTGCGCAATGGCACACCAAGAAACACAAGAACTAATTCTCAGTCAGATGTTCGATAGATCAATGACTATCATGCAACCAACTTTTGAGGCGATACTTTCAGGTGCAAATGAAGAACAAGAAGAATCATTTGAAAGCTACATGCAAGAAGCTAAAAATGAATGGTTAGAAATGATGTCAAAGTATTTGTCAAAAAGTGAAATTAACTCACTGGTACAAGCATTCTTTCACACATCACAAATCGATCAACAAAAATTATTAATGTTTAATACTGTTTACACTCAACGAGCAGTAGAGTTAGCAGAAAAGCACTTCTAATGTTCTTCTATATAATGCTTCTAATAGGCTTCGTCATAATAATGAGAGGCTTTGGAGACATTATCGCCGTTAATTTATTAGAACTCATGTCTCTAATAACAATAATTCTTTTTTGTAAGATTATTTACATAATCATAACCTAACTAAGGAGGCGCAATGCCAGCTACGACAACAGCCGATGACGGAACTATCAACTACTTCCTAAGAAACTATGAAGGCTTCGCTCAGCAAGCAACAGAGTTTCAAACCAGACACAAACTATATGAGTTTGTTTACAAGTACTCATTGTTCTCAGACCCAGAAGACTTCAATGAACTAATTCTTATTGGATATGATCCAGACACAGAAAAAGAAATTGAACGAATCTCAGTATTTGAAAAAGGCTATTAAGCCAAACACCACCAATTGTCGAAAGGACAAAATTATGCAATTCGTAAACCTTACCCCTCACACTCTCAATATTCACAGCAATGGCAATGTAACTGATATTACACCATCTGGTCAGATCGCACGTGTCAGTACATCATACAACCACACAAATACTGTAGCAGGTATTAATGTGTACGGTTGTGTGTACGGCGACATCAACGGTCTCCCAGAGCCACAAGAAAACAAAATCTTTGTAGTATCAGGTGTAGTTAAGTCCGCAGTGCCTAATCGTGAAGATGTTATGAGCCCAGGTGAGCTTATTCGCGACGAGAACGGAAAGCCAATCGGCTCAAACGGTCTCAGACGATAATCTTAATAGGAGGTTGGCATCTCCTTGAATATGGACTCAAATCAACTGCCCCCGCCAGGGGGTATTAGCCCCCGCAAGGGGGCGTTTTGACATAGGTATAAACAAAAAAAAGAAAAAAAGATACGACGAGACCTACATGTACGAACTAATTTTTAAAACACACACTATCAAATGTAATTCTATTAAAGAATGGCATGAAAAAGTAATCAAATTAGAAAGAAAAGGAATTATGTACAAGCAATTTAACAGAATAGGAAATAAATACAGGTTTTATTATGTCTAATAAATACATGATCTTAATTCAAAAACACGCTGATAAAGGCCTAGGATTCGAATTAATAGACAACTGGTATCTTAAAGATACCGTCTACCCAGGAACACTCCTCTTCGACAATTATACCGAAGCTCTCGCGCAAGCAGCAAGAGAAACATACGATATATTCGAAGGAGAAACCATCATTGCGACAGAACGATACAAGGGATATGTAGTCTTGTGTCAAGAAACACCCAAACCTAAGAAATATCATACAAAATGAATCAACAACAATTCGAATTTATGAAAAATATGTCAAAAGACTATGAGTCTTTAGGCGAACAGATTGGAATCTTATTAAACGAAAAGCAAGCCTGTTACGGAGATGCATTCGGCAAGATGGAAGAAATATTTAAAATACTGTATCCAAGCGGTATTGCTATTCACCAATACAAAGACGTTTTAACCCTAGCAAGGATCCTTGACAAAGTCTTCAGGATTACCAATCTTCCTGAAGACCGAAAAGATACAATGGGTGAGGAACCATATAAAGATATAGCCGGGTATGCGATCTTAGCATTAGCTGACTATCAACAATGAAATTATTAGATTTAATAGTCTATTACTTGGGCATTTATGGCATGACATGGTCAATACTATATGCCAAACCTATACAACCTCTTGTCAACATATTTCGTGACACCCATGAATCAATAAGAAACCTACTAGATTGCATAGTATGTACTTCATTCTGGGTAGGTCTACCATTCTTATTTTTATACTTCAATACAGAGCTTTGGTTTACTAAAGTTCTTATACACTTCAGCACACTATCATTCGTGTGGATAGTAGCTAACATTCTCGAGGATTAACGTGAATTACACTAATAAACAAAAATCAATCTTATCTTTAATCGACAAAGCAAACAAAACTGTCTTTACGCCAAATGAACTTTATGAAAGTCAAGGTAAGGCGAAAGTATTTTCACGCAAAGCAATCACTTTGCACTTGTCTAATCTTGCCTCAACTACAGACGCATTAACTAGAGTTAGAAGAGGACAATATATGACAGCTCAAACAGTTTCAACAATCACTGGAGACGTTAGTAAAAATCCAATCATCGAAAGCATCGTTACGAACCCAGATAATCTTCCCGCTTTCTTAGCACACGAAGATATTGAAAAGCTTATCGAATGGAAAAATATTTCTATCGCTAATACTACAGATAAAATCGATAATTTAAAATTAAAGATTACTAAACTCGAAAATCAAAAAGAGCAGCTTAACTCAATTAAAAAGAAATTCTGCTAGGAGGAACTAATGCTTACTAATAATAAAAAATTTAACTTAATTAAAGAAATGAAAAGTTACCTTCAAAACAAAGATAAAAACAATTTTACAAGAAAAGAGTTTCGTTTACAAGTAGGCGTAACTGCTCATGTTTTCAATCAACTTTTATCACAAGGTTTGATTATTGATACTCAAAAAGCATATATAGATCAACCCGGCACTCCACATATATTCAAGTTAAACGATGCTTTCACAAGCCATATGGCTTTGAATACAAAATATAAGTTAACCCAAGAAGACGTTGACATTCTTCTGAATATCAAAAGTAATAAATTAACTACTTTGTCTGATTCTATTAAAACTATGAATAATGAAATCTCTTCATTAGAGCGTCAAAAAAATGCACTCATGCAATATAAGGTGAATTGATATGGACTTCCATCAAACTAAAATGGGTCACGAATACTACAATTATACGTTGCCTCAACTTATTGCAGAATTAAAAAGAATTGCTGCCGCTCTAGAAGAACACGCATCTTCTCAGAAAAAAGAAAATGAAAATAATAAAGCTCCTGATTTGATATTTAATGATTCAAATTCATGATAATGACGATTATGAATATTATAAAGACTATTTATTAAAGTCAGATATTGAATATTTAAATACTAAATTAGCGACTTTGCCTTGGCGACAAGTCGAATACTTCAAAAAAAACCGTGGCAAAATCACGACACCTAGATTTACTTGGGTGTCTGGAGGCTGCAAAACTACTACCAATCAACACCCCCAGTGGATCTTGCCCTTATTAGAATATACAAGGAATGTTTTTTCTAATGATTTCAATTACATACTCTATGCAAAATATACTTCAAGCAAACATTCAATAGCGCCACATTCAGACGATGAGTTTTTTCTAGGTCCCTCACCTAAAATAGCAATACTGAATGTTGGAAAAAGTATTAATTTTAATTTAATTAACAAAACTAATAAAACAAAAATTAGTTTTATATTTAAAAATAACAATTTAATACTTATGAAAAACAACTGTCAAAAAAATTTCAATCATGAAATTCCTAAAGGCAATCAGCTTGACAGTGTTCGATATTCGCTTTCTTTTAGAAAAGTAATACACCCTTATGGGGACGCAAATTACAACAAATACAACTAGGAAAAACTATGAAAGAACAATTAAATTTTTATGCAAACTTACCTTCAAATATCTTGAACGAGCTAAATGATATCTATCCACGCTGCACAAGCGAAATAGAATTCTTTCTTAAAAATACAGAACAATATCATGACCTTAATGAATGGATATGGGAAAAAAGAAATGCTAAAGACTTTTTTAAAAGTTTACTAAATGAAAAATATAAAATTTCTTCAAAAGATGTTAATGCTATTAAACGAGCTATAGAAAAAAATAATAAAATTATTTTTTTAAATGAACCTATCTGTGCAAAAGGAAAAAAGTATTATCAAATACACTTTTCCAAAAACACTATTAAACCTAGGCGTCCACGAATTTATATTCGCCCATTAAAAATATACTTAACAAAGTAAGGAAACAACATGATAGTAAATGATTACGCAGATATTGTAATTGGATTGCAATACGGAGATGAAGGTAAAGGGAAAATTGCATCTTCTATAGCTCAAAAGAAACACTACGATCTTGTAGCGAGGTACAATGGTGGCCCTAATGCAGGGCATTCAGTACACCTCGATGAAAACAGAATCGTAAAATTACATCAAATTCCAACAGGCGTAATATTTAAAAAACAATCTTACATTGGACCTGGATGCGTTTTGGATTTTAATCAATTAGATCTCGAACGAGAACACTTCCAACAAGTCATGAATTTTGACCCTTATGATTACCTCACTATTTCGCCCCAAGCGATCGTTATTGACACTCAACACAAAGAAGAGGACAGTAAGTACCATTCTATTAATCAAGGAAGCACTAAAAAAGGAATAGCTCCTGCTTATGCATCCTTCTATAATAGGACTGCTGAATTAGCCAATAGCTTTAGTTGGCCTTCAAACAATAAAGAGTGCATTGAAGAAATAACTTCAGTTAATACTATCTTATTAGAAGGCGCTCAAGGCTGGTATTTAAATCCATACCAAGGATCTTATCCTTATACTACTTCTAGTAGTTGCCATCCAGGTGCTGCTGCTGCAACATTTGGATTTCCTGCTGATGCTATCAAGGATATTATCGGCGTTGCTAAATGCTATGAAACTCGTAGTGGAATTGACCCTGATTTTCAAAAAGTAATTAACCAAAATGGTCAGCTTATTAAGCCAGATGTACCTACTGAAACTGTAAATCAATGTTATGAACTTATATCTCAGTTAGGCCAAGAATACGGAGTTACCACTGGGCGCAAACGCCACATTAGATTCCTTGATGTAAATCGATTGATTAATGCAATAAATCAAAGTGGCACAACATTGCTTGTTTTGCAAAAATGGGACATTTTGCAAGAAGTAAGTGCATATAATATTGATCCTTTTTGCTATTATTTCAACGGCAATCTGCAACAAACTCCTTCTTTAGACGCAATGTATATTTCTATAACTGACTTGATTAAAAAACATTGTCCTTTATTAACAAGATTTTTCATGAGTGCAGAACAAAAATGCACCTTAGACTGGGAAGATATACTTTACGATGATTGAACGATATGAAAACAAACGTATTAAACAAATATGGTCAAAACCTTATAGGTATGATCTTTGGGAAAGAATCAGTTTAAAATACCTTAACAATAAAATGAATAGGAACAATATCTATCCAACAGCTCGACATGATAGAGTTGTTGAACGATATGAACGAGAAACCAAACATGAATTTGTTGCTTTTTTGACTCATCTTCATGAAAGGTTAGAACATTACAAAGATAATGAAATTTTGCAAAATCTTCATTATGGATTAACTAGTTCGGATATTATAGACACCGCCTTCAACCTACAGCTAAAACATAGCGAAAGTGAAATAAAGGATTGCTGGATTCACCTTCAATACAGTGTTAGTAGTATTTTCAAACGTTTAAATGACGTAAAAGCTATTGGTAGAACACATGGCAAACATGCAGAAGTCATAGACTTTAATAAAAGAATTGAATTATTCGATGCAGAGTTAATACATGCACACAAGTTTCTAAAGCTAGGCAGAGAAAATTTATATGGACAATTAACTGGGCCTGTTGGAACGAGCTCTTATGTAGACCAAGAAGCTGCAACAAAAACTTTACAACAATTAAATATTTCTCCCGCACCCATAACTACTCAAGTTGTACCTCGTTTTTATTCTACTACCTTAATGTACTCCTTAACTTTGTTTGCATCAGCAATAGAAAGAATGGCTACTCAAATACGATTAATGGCAATCGATGAAATCAACGAAGTACAAGAAGGATTCTCTCAAGGCCAAGCTGGTAGTTCAGCTATGCCACATAAGAAAAATCCAATTTCTTCTGAAAAACTTTGCGGTTTAGCAAGAATCATTAAAAATAATTACTTAACAGTTCTCGATAATAACAACCTATGGTTCGAAAGAGATATGTCGCACTCATCAGTAGAAAGAATTGTGTGGCCTCAATCGTTCCACATTATTTGCCATATGATGACTGCTATGACTGATGTATTAAACAATCTTGTTATTAATTACGATGCAATTGCATCAAATTTAAAAAATAGCAATGCAGACTCTCACGAACAGTTGTTATCTCAAGCTCTTGAAACTACACGTTTATCAGCTTATGCAAATGTTCAACAAAGATACCATAAATATAATTTTACCAAATAAAGGGGTAATGATATGAAAGACATGCTAGGTCAAAATCTCAGCCCTGGGGACATGTTTTTAATGCCAGGAGGAAATCCTCGTTACGGAGGTTTGATTTTAGAAATAGGCATTGTTTTATCTATGACTCAAAAACGTCTCAAAACGTTAACAACAAGATTTGATAAAGTTAAACTAAAACCAACTACTAAAACTTCTACTAAAGTTTTTAAATTGCAAATTGATAAAGAGAATTACATGCATGAAAACTTAGGTGAGCTAGAAGTACTTTATGCTAACGAAGCTATCTTAGCACTTCAAGATGCCTTCATGAAACATGAAGCGCACAATGGAAGGTAATTTATGAATAGTCTAGAAAAACTTTTCCTTACCTTCTTTATCTCTCTTGTCGGTTATTTATTATATAAAGCAAATCATGATCTTTATAACCAGAAAATTGTTTTCTACAACTGTTTTGATAAAACTACTCAAATAAAACTCTTCCCAATGACTGAACAAGAATACACTGTTTTAAAGAACAGTATCTATCCGCAAAATTTAACTTGTACTAAAGCTAAATATACTAAATACTATGTTAGGCTACTGAAAGGCCCATACAAAAAATGAAAACCTTTAATTTAAATTCTCCTAATCCATTTAACAGAAAAACATATACAGTAGAATCCAAGGGCACTAACCCCTGCAATGTTACTGTAAAGAGTGCTTTTTTAGGTGCCTGGTCTTTTAACCTTGAGATGAACTATTCAACTCTTTGCGAAAAGTTAACTTATCTTTGCTCAGGCCCTGATGTTTACATTCAAAATGCTTTTCCAGAATTAACCCCTGAAGTTCGCGAACAATTCCTTAGTGATCCAAGCAGGAGTATATTTATCAATGCATAGCTTTAAGTTAATCTTATTGACTGCAATTTTTAATTGTTGTTGCATTGATTTGATATTTCTTGAAAATTCGATGGCCCAAATTCAATCTCAAAATGAATTTAACCTGTCACTAAAAGATATAAATTTAATAAAAAAAACTTTTAAAAAAAAGAAATATGTAACCAATTTTTCTAATTTACCTGAAATTGATTCATCAATATCTTTAAGGAACTATTTTAGTATACTAAAAGATCAAGAACATGATAAATGGATACCAGCTTATCTATATCTCTTGAGTATTGTTCCTGAAATGTTTATGGACGAAGAGATTGGTTGCTAAAGGAATGTAATGCCTACCATATGCTTGAATATGATTGTTAAAAATGAAATAAAAGTTTTACCTAGACTTTTTGATTCATTAATCAATCATATTGATACTTATTTGATTGTAGACACTGGCAGCACCGATGGTACTCAAGAGTATATAAAAAACTACATGCGAAACAATCGCATCCCAGGTGGTTTACACGAAAGACCTTGGGTAAATTTTGGCGTTAATCGCCAAATCGCTTTAGAATTAGCAATCGGAACAGCTGATTATGTTTTAATAATTGATGCAGATGAAGAGTTGAATGTTGTCAATCAAGAAATTTTAATCCAGCTTAACAAAGATTGTTACAATATTACACGAAAATACTCTAGAGTTAATTATGAGCTTCCTGCACTAATAAATATTTCCAATAATAATAAAATTGGTTGGAAGTGGAATGCTCCTGTTCACAATTATCTTTCTGCAAAAGAAGTTATAACTTCTGAATCTATTGATCCTAAACTGCTTCATATAATTAGCCATCCTCATCAAGGAGCCAAATCTCATAATGTTTCTTCTAAAGAAAAGTATTTGAAAGACGCAGGCTTACTTGAAACTGAGTTGATGCGAAATCCAAAAGATGCAAGGTCAGCTTTTTATCTTGCTCAAAGTTATAAAGACGCAGAAGAAGTTGAATTAGCAATTCAAGGTTATAAAAAAAGAATCACACTAGGAGGTTGGGCAGAAGAAGTCTTCTACTCTTATTATCAATTAGGTTTATTGCACCTACATAATTTGAAAGACGTTGTTGAAGCAGAAAGATATCTCCTAGAAGCAGCGAAAACTAATCCAGATAGATACCCTGAAGTTGCATATCACCTTGTAAGGCACTATAGAATTGCAAGTGAATATTCTAAAGCTCTCTTTTGGGCACTTTCATCATTATTTCCAAATTCTTTAACTTTAAATTCAGAAAAAATGAAACACTTTTTATTCGCTCAAAGTGATGTATATCATTGGCGTTTAAAAGATGAAATCTCCTTGATCTTATACTATACAGATAGGAAGAGTTTGTCTAAAGTACTAATGGAAGAGCTTCTTATAGAAGCGCCGGAATCTCAACATGAAAGAATTTCTAATAATTTAAAATTCTTAACTTAACCCCCGCAAGGGGTGAGCACCAGTAGCTCAGTGGAAGAGCAGTGGCCTTCTAAGCCATTGGTCGCAGGTTCAAATCCTGCCTGGTGTACTGTATCTTTGATACAAATAGCAAGACTAGTTAATAGTCATCTCCAAATAACGGGCTATTGACTATTAGAATTGGTTACTCTCTTTACGTCCAGGAAGCTTGCGTGCTGGACACTTACTTAATCAAAGGAAAAAATGTACAAAATAATAATTGCAGGGAGCCGTAGTTTTTCAAACTACCAGCTATTAAAACAAGAATGTAATAAATTTATCCAAGAAAATCAATTAGATAATGTTACAATCATATCTGGCAATGCACGTGGTGCTGATAAGCTTGGAGAAAAGTATGCAAAAGAACACAATTATAAATGCTGCATAATGCCTGCTGACTGGAATCAGTATGGTAAACGTGCTGGTTATTTACGAAATGCTGATATGGCTAAACAAGCAAATGCTTTAATCGCTTTTTGGGATGGACAAAGTCGCGGAACTTATCATATGATAGAATTGTCTAAAAAACAAAACTTAAAAATCAAAACAGTTGTGTACAAGGACTAATTTATGAATGCTTCAACTATTTCAAAATACTATG
>MDTG01361010.1_pt1 | contig 30041 bp, 30 predicted proteins | sample 811421 | NCBI WGS metagenome assembly MDTG01 (sample SAMN05326645, study PRJNA326480) | marine metagenome | isolation source: seawater | place: Pacific Ocean: South East | collected 2011 | reverse complement strand
TAAATTCTCAGACTATTCTAAATCCTTAAAAAATATGAAGATAGTAAGAAATAATATGAATAATATTTCTATTTGTGACTCCCTTCTAGCTTCAGAACCCGGAAGAATAACTTTTAAAATAAATAGTGCATTATTAAAAAGAGGAATTACAGTCTCTGACAATCAAGTTTTAAAAGCTATAAACTATGCCTATAAAAATTTAGGTTTAATTATTGAACCTGGCGGTGCCGTTGCCTTAGCTGCAATACTAAATAACAAAACATCTCTAAAAAACAAAACTATCATTGCTATTTTATCTGGTTCTAATATTGACCCATTTATTTTAAAAACAGCTATTTCTTAAATCATCAATTAGCCAGTTTAAACCTTCTAAATTGTCTTTATATTTTAATATAAAGTCAGATTTAGATACATGCTTATTATTTTTTGCATTCAAATAAACACCTCCTTTAATGCCAGCATTTTCGCCTGCTATTATATCCGAAATCCTATCTCCTATAATCCAAGAATTATTTAAATTGATGTTAAGACTATTTTTAGCCTGTAATAGCATACCAGCATTCGGTTTTCTCCAGGAATGGTTATCTAATTTGTATTTTTTTAAAGCATCACTATGAAATGCGCATGCACATAGCATATCAACTTTTGCATTTTCTAATAATAAAAGCTTTCTAATCTGCTGCTCAGTTTCGATAAAATCATTCCAACTATAGTAACCTCTGCCAATACCAGATTGATTTGTAATTTCTATTACAGGAATATTTATTCTATTACATGCATTAATTAGATAGCTTATATTTTTATTTAATTTAACATTTTTTGGTTCATGTAAATATTCTTGCTCCTTTACAATTGTACCATCCCTATCAAGAAATAAAGCAGGTTTACCATCTATATTATCATTTTTAGATAACACTTCACTCCACAAGCCTATACCATCAATTAAATGCTCATAATTATCCATAATGTTTTTAATAATCCTTATATGATTTTTCTTCTACTAGGCTTGAATTTAAAAGAAGGTTAATTTCTAATTTCACCTTTGATCTTTTGTCATTCGTAAAATAAACAGATCTAGCTAATTCAACAAAAGTATTATCAAAAATTTTATCTCTTTCACAATCGCGAATATCATCTTCTATTTTCCATAAAGATAAATTTATATTTTTTAGTTCAGTTTTTAAAATATTTACTCCATCTGTTCTAGATAGATCATCATTATATATTTTCATTAATAAATTATACTCATAATTAATATTTTTAAGTTTATTGCTATCAACAATAAATTCTTTTTTTATTTCAAGAATTGTTATTTTATCAACAAGCTCTCCTGGCGAAATTGGGGTATTTATTTGATCTGACATTATTAACACCTTCATATATAATTAATTAACGAATAAAAAAGATTTCCATTAAATGGTTTATATTATAATCATATATAAAAAGGTAGGAATTATATGAAAAAATCATATAAAAATATTTTAGTCTATTCTGGTGGTGAAGCTATAGGTGACGCTTTATATAAATTAAGCTTTATACAAAATTTAAGATATAATTTTCCTGATAGTCATATTACATGGCTTGCAGGACAAGGTGATACAGAATATTCTAAAACTCTAAAGCCTATAATAAAAAAGTTAATTGATAATGTAATAGATGATGTGAAAGTTGGATATAAACCTTTTTCCGAGTTTTTTAGATCGAGTCCATTAATAGAAAAATATGATGTTATAATTGACACACAGACTGTAGTCATGCCTACGCTGCTTCTTAAAAGAGTAAAACATACAGTGTTTTTATCGGCAACTGCTAAATGGTTATTTTCTGATTTAAAACCAAATAATTTTTCTATAAAATTCTCTTCTTTTAATGAAAGACTTAATCAATTTATATTATTACTTAAAAATAATAAGATGAAATATTCTAATGACGATATTATTTTAGATAAAAAATACCATAAGTTAACTGATCAACTTTTACCTAAAGGAGAAGATTACATAGGTATATCTCCTGGAGCGGGTGATAAAAGTAAAATATGGCCAATAAATAAATTTATTCAATTAGCACAAATACAAATAACAAAAAATAGAATTCCTGTTTTCTTTTTAGGTCCTGATGAAAAAAATTTATTAGATTTTATAAAAAAAGAAGTACCAGAAGCTATTTTCCCTGAGTGGACAGAATTAGCTATTAATAGTGGCATTAAAGGCCCTATATTAGTTATTGCTTTAGCTATGAAACTTAAAGTTGCAATTGCGAATGATTCTGGAACAGGTCATATGTTTGCTTTATCTGGAACTAGTTTAGTTTCATTATTTAGTAAGCATAATCCTATAAAATACGCTCCTAATGCCAAAAAGTTAATAATATTAGATTCAAAAACATGGGGAGGCACTGATCCAAACCTTATTCCACTTAAAGAAGTTGAAAATAGTATAAATAAGTTATTTTGATATTATTAAAATTTATATGCTCATATCTAATAAACTATAATCTATAATATCTTTTCTAGCTTGATCATTCCAAATGTAATTATTTTTTACTTTTTCAAGAGGTCTATAGATATACGCTTTTTCATCAGGATACTTTTGACTTCTAGCACTTATAGCATACTGAATTAATCTTGATCTTTCTATAATATGCTTTTCATCATAAACTCGAGGTCTTCCATGTAAACCTCCTCCTAAAATATTCAATACAGATGCTTTTTTATGGAAACCGTAATTTATCGTTACTCTTCTATCAGCGCTAGTGTTTGCAAATGAACCATGTAGCACTTGTCTATTAGTAATAGCCACATCTCCAGGTCCACAAACTATAGGAACAGCATCTGGTAGTCTTTCTGTGCCTGCCTCTAATACCTTTTTTTTAATATCCACTTTTCCTAATCTATGAGTTCCAGGTACTACCCACACTCCATTGCCGGGTGTACTTTTATAGAGCTGAGCCATAAAATTAAATCCATGAGTATATTGATCCCAATCAGGATTATTCCAGTGAGTTGTTCCGTCCTGATGCCATGCAAAAGATGCGCCTAACCCTGGATCTTTTATAAAATAACCTTCTGTAAAAGGAACAAAATCTTCGCCATTGATATTTTCGGCAACTTTTAATAATAAAGGATGGCCATAGGCTCTTAAAAAAGTATCAGAAAATTGAAGAAAGCCTTGAGTTAAATATATTATTTCATCTGGATCATCTTTTTTAGGCGTTGGTTCTATCATTTTAACTGGATGTCTACCATTTGCTAAATCCGTTCCACCAAAAGGATCTGCCAAGGGTTTAGACCAGTATAAAATATTGGCTTTGCAATTTGAAGCTATAGCGGGTCTTCCTTTGATATCAATTTTTGAAGTTCTATTTACAGGAAATCTTTCTAATACATTTAAATAATCTTTTTCCCAATCATTTAATTCTTGATCAGAAAAAACTTTTTCAAATATGTAAAAACCATTTTTTGAATAAGAATCAATTATTTTTTTATGAAGAGTTCCATCTTTATTAAACTTTATAGGGCCCCGATTAGAAAGATTTAAAGCACGCTTCTCACCTGCCTTAAGATAATTTTGCATATCAATTTCTTCAGAACCATATCCCATAGTAAAAAATTATATCAAAATTATTATTACTGTAAAATAAAAAAAGGCCTCTATTAAATAAATAAAGGCCTTTCGAAATAATATTTACTAGTTATTTCTGCATTATAAATGTGCCAGAACCTTCGCCCCAACCGCTATCATTCCACCAAGTCATTTTACCTGTAACTCCTTCAAATCGTCCAGTACCATTTACAGCATCACCTGTACATTGGCCATCTGTTCCGCAATGCCAAACTAGTACCCAGAAATCCTCTGATTTAGCATCTTTCATTTTACATGTTCCGTTGCCATCTCCATTAATAAATAAAGCAGGACACATAAAGTTAGTTTGGATAACATCACCATTTTCCATAGTCATCATATTTGTTCCAATAAAAGCACCTGATACAGAAAAATGATCTCCGTTAGTAACTATGTTCATATTTGTGAAGTCACCACCATATTTCATAGTCATTTCATGATGACCAGCAGTAGAAGTTTTAACAAATATTACAGCAGTAAAAATTGTTAGAATTATTATCTTAATTAATTTCATTTTTATTTCCTATTTAAAATTATGGTTTAGTATAATTAAGTGATTGTTTACAGCGATTAGACCCATTAGCTCCTAGATCGTAGCACGCCCATGGACCACTTCCTGTCCACCCAGCATATTTCCCTGTTCCACCAATAATAGTGTTAACACCCTTTTGTGTGTCTCCAACGAAACTAGTATATAATCTATCTCCATCAGCATCACCCCAAGCGCACCATCCTTTGTTTTCTCCAACACCATTATTTACTTCAAAAGCTGCAAAACATTGAGCTTCTCCATTATGGAGATAACCAGAACCGCTATCATTAAAAGTAGCCCCTTTATAAACGCCTGTTCCCATTATATGTCCTTCTCCAACTGGAATTACAGTTACAGGTCCAGCAGCCCATCCAGTATGAAAATCAAATGAACCTTTATGTCCATCAGCTAAAGCAGCATTCATTATAAAAAAAGACGCCACAAATGTTATTATTATATTTGATATTTTAGTCATTAAATTATTCCCCCCAGAAATTTAATATATAAATATTATTTTTAAGAATCATTCTCATTTCAAAATGCTATATTTAAACAAACTTGTAGTCAACAATTAAATACTTATAGTATTTAATTATTTCATAAGAAGTAAAACCACTTAGTTTAAAATTATTTTATTAAAGACTCTTTAATTTGTGACCAAGGCATCCATTTACAATAAAAGTTTACTTCAGTATTATTCTTTGCCTTAGAACCAGTTGTATAAAAAAACTTAAGATTTAAGGTAAAATTATTTCTATTAATAGAAGCATAATACTTCATAACTTTAGATGAATTCTCCCCTTCCCATTTAATTTCCTTATCATCATGGGAATATTTAGAAATTAAGAACTTACTTATTTCTATAGGAGATCTTTGTTTAATAACTTTTATTCCATAAACGTTATTATCATTAAAATAATAAATTAAATTCTTTGCAGGCGCTCTTTTAGATTTTTGAACAGCATTCTCACATACTATCCCGTTAGAGTCTATTTCATTGGAAGAGCTTTGATTTGACAGAAAAAAAATAAATATTGTTAAAAAAATAAATTTCATATAATTACTTCATTCTTGTCATTTACTTTTGTTATCTACAAACATGGTACTGGCGGACACGAAGGGATTCGAACCCTCGAAACAGTTGCCTGTTTACACCCTTAGCAGGGGCGCGCCTTCGACCGCTCGGCCACGTGTCCAATATGCTTGTAAAATTTCCCGAGCAATGTGTCAAACTAGATATTAATTATTTTCAATAAATTTAAATTGTATTTAAGGAATTGGTATTTCTGTACCAATACTAGGTATATCATAGCCTTTAATAACAGCATCTCTTGATGCAATTTCTTTATACCATCTTAAAACATTTGGGAATTGATTTAGGTCTATATTTTGCCATTCAAACCTAGCTATCCAAGGCCAAATAGATATGTCAGCAATACCATAATCATTACCTGCCACATATTGACTAATGCCTAAGCGAGTGTTTAAAACTCCATATATTCTTAAAGCTTCTTTTGAATATCTATCCTCTGCATAAGCAGATTTTCCACTATTAAATTTAATAAAATGATGTACTTGTCCAAGCATAGGACCCAGAGAAGCCATTTGAAACATTAACCACTCATCTCTTTTCCAACGTTCTTCATTATTACTAGGTTTAAAAATCCCTGTTTTTTCAGATAAATACATTAATATAGATCCTGATTCCATCATAGAAACTTTATTATCATGATCATATATTGCAGGAATTTTGTTATTAGGACTTATTTCTAAAAAATTCTTCTCAAACTGATCGTCTTTCATAATATTAATAGGAAATAATGTATATTCTAGCTTTGCCTCTTCCAACATAATAGAAACTTTTCTTCCATTAGGTGTGCTCCAACTATAAAAATCTATCATAATATACCTTTCTATTTTTTAACTTGATCAGGACGCGGTGAACCTTCTGGCCTATCCATCTCAAAAATATTATCTACTATAGAATAATCTAAATAACCAAGACGAGATAAAGGTTTAATTTTCTTTAAATTAACTTTACCATCCTTTAATACTTCATCATTAATATGTATACCAACCACATGACCTAGAACCATACCATTATATTCATTATCTTCTAAAGTAGGAAGGTCAATAATTTTATATAACCTACATTCCATGTGTATTGGAGATATAGCAAGTCGTGCTGGAGAAACTAAATTTGATTCTAAAATTTCTAATTTAGCAATATCTACTTCACTTTCATTTGGATTGAAAGGAGCTGTTGTTTCATTCATTTTGTCTTTTGCAGCATATGAAACTATATTCACTACAAACTCACCACTATCCCTTATATTAGTTATAGTATCTTTATGCCCTCCCATAGGCTGTTTTCCATTAGTAGCGTACATTATCATAGGGGGGTCTGCAGCAATTCCATTAAAAAAACTATAAGGAGCACAATTATGAATACCTTCTTCACTTTTAGTTGTAATCCAAGCTATAGGTCTGGGTACAATACAAGATTTAAAAGGGTTATATTTTAAACCATGATCATTTTTTTTAGTATCATAAAACATTCATTTCTCCAACAATCATGCATTCAGTAACTTAGATAATATTTCATTTACAACTTTAGGATTAGCAGTACCTCCTGTAATTTTCATGGTTTGCCCAACAATCCATCCAAAAAGCTTTTCATTACCACCTCTATATTTATTAACTTGCTCTTCATTATCATTAATAATTTTCTGAACCATTTCCTCTAATTCATCTGTATTACTTATTTGTTTAAGGCCTTTAGATTCTACAATTTCTAAAGCCGACCCTCCTTTTGTAAACATTTCTTCAAAAACTTCTTTCGCTGTCCTTCCAGAAATAGTTCCATCTTGAATTAGGTCAAACAGCTCTCCTAATTTATCAGCTTTAACAGGGCTATCTTCTATACTTTTTTCTACTTCATTCAACATACCAAAGAAATTAGTAATTATCCAATTAGCTACAAATTTAGCATCTCTATTTTTAGAAACTACTTCAAAAAAATCAGCATGCTTTTTATCTGCAGTTAAAACATCTGCATCATAAAAGCTTAATCCGTATTCTGCTTGAAAACGCTCTCTCTTTTGGTCAGGTAATTCAGGAAGTTCTTGTCTATATTTTTCAATTCTTTCCGAACTTATATTTAAAGGTAATAAATCAGGATCCGGAAAATAACGATAATCATGGGCCTCCTCCTTTGATCTCATAGATCTGGTTTCATTTTTAACAGTGTCATATAAACGTGTTTGTTGAATCACTTTACCTCCACCTTCTATTAATTCAATTTGCCTATGTGCCTCATACTCAACTGCTTTCATCATATTTTTAACTGAATTAATATTTTTTAATTCACATCTTGTACCAAACCCTTCACCCGGTCTTCTAACAGATATATTAGCATCACATCTTAACGAACCCTCATCCATATTACCATCACATGACCCTATATATCTTACTATTGAACGCACTTTTCTGAGGTAAGCACCTGCTTCTTCCCAATCTCTCATATCAGGCATAGAAACAATTTCCATCAATGGAACACCAGATCTATTTAAATCTACCAACGATAATTTTGGATGTTGATCATGCATTAATTTTCCAGCATCTTGCTCTAAATGAAGACGCTCAATACCAATTTTTTTAGTTTCTCCGTTTTCTAAGTCTATATTTATCCAACCTTCCCCTACTATTGGTGATGTAAACTGAGAAATCTGATAACCTTGCGGTAAGTCAGGATAAAAATAATTTTTCCTATCAAAAATTGAAATATTATTAATTTTTGCGTTTAAAGCATGTCCTGTTTTAATTGCTTGGTTTATAGCTTCACTATTAATTACCGGTAACATTCCCGGCATGGCCGCATCAACATAACTAACTTGTGAGTTAGGACTAGCTCCAAAATCTGTAGCAGACCCTGAGAATAATTTTGAATTACATTTTACTTGGGCATGAATTTCTAGACCTAAAACCATCTCCCAAGTTCCTGTTTCACCTTGTAATTTTATTGGCTCTCTCATGTTATATAATCCTCATCGTTTATATATATTTAAAATTCGCTGCTTCTTCAATAATACTGCCAATACTAAAGATAGTTTCTTCATCAAACCCTTTTCCAATAAGCTGAAGACCTAATGGACAGCCTTTAGCATCCAAACCTGATGGTATTGAAATTGCAGGTAGCCCTGCAAGACTAGATGGAACAGTAAATACATCATTCATATACATAGTTACCGGGTCAATATTTTTTTCTCCAATTTTAAAAGCACCAGTTGGAGCAGTTGGAGTTAAAATTGCATCACATTTATTAAAAGCCAAATTAAAATCTTCTACGATTTTAGTTCTTACTTTTTGAGCTCTTAAATAATAGGCATCATAGTAACCTGCGGACAATACATAAGTACCAATTAAAATTCTTCTTTTAACTTCCTCTCCAAAACCTTCCGCTCTAGTTTGTGAATACATATCTTCCAGATCTTTTATATCTTCAGATCTATGTCCATATTTAACACCATCATAACGAGATAAATTAGCTGAAGCTTCTGCTGGAGCGACTATATAATAGGTAGGTAAAGCATATTTGGTATGAGGAAGAGTTACATCAATAACCTCAGCACCAGCATTTTTTAACCACTTAACTCCCAATTCCCATACATTTTGTACATCATTCGATAAACTATCTAGTCTATATTCCTTTGGTATTCCAATTTTCATTCCTTTAATAGATTTTGAACATGCATTGACAAAATCTGGAACATTAATATTTGCAGATGTGGAATCCATGTTATCAAAACCTGACATATTTTGTAATATTACAGCACTATCCTTTACAGACCTTGTTATAGGACCAGCCTGATCTAAAGATGATGCAAATGCAATTATACCCCACCTAGAACATCTTCCGTAAGTGGGCTTTATTCCTACGGTTCCGCAAAAAGAAGCAGGTTGCCTAATAGAGCCACCTGTATCTGTACCTAATGCTACTGGAGCCATTTTAGCAGCGACAGCAGAAGCTGACCCTCCTGAAGAACCTCCAGGTACTAGTGCATTCCCATCAGAACTCCAAGGATTAGTTACTGTTCCAAAATAACTTGTTTCATTAGATGAACCCATTGCAAATTCATCCATACTAGTTTTTCCGATATAAATACCACCAGACTGCCATAACTTAGAAGTCACAGTAGACTCATAATTGGGAATAAAACTCTCTAACATTTTAGAGCAAGCTGAAGTTTTTTCACCTTCAACACAAAAAATATCTTTTATAGCGATAGGCAAACCTTCTAAGGGTAAAGAGTTGTTATTTGACCTTCTTTGATCAGACTTTTTTGCCTCTGATAGAGATTTCTCTCTATTAAAATGAATATACGCATTTAGCTTTGTATCGCTTTCTATAATTTTTAAGTATTCTGAAACAACTTCTTCAGATGAAAAATCTTTTTTATTTAAGCCATCCAGTGTTTCAACGACTCCTAAATCTGTAATTTTTGTCATTTTATTCTATTACCTTCGGTACAGTGAATGAAGTATCTAATTTTTCTGGAGCATTACTTACAATTTTATCTTGATATCCTCCATCCGTAACTTTATCTTCTCTTTCACGCAAGGTCATATTAGAGACTCCTGTCATGGGTTCCACATCACTAATATCTACCTCATTTAATTCTTCTATCCATTTCATAATATTATTTAATTCTTCTGTCATTTTATCTATTTCAGAATTATTAATCTTTATTCTCGCTAAATATGCTACACGTTCTAAAGTTGCTTTATCCAAAGACATTTATAAAAACCCTATCTAAAAAATTTAAAATACTGATAATACTTATATATATATAATATTTTAAATAATAACAGTAACTTTTAGGATTGATTAGCACTCTAAATGACTAACAGCAAGCAACTTAGAAAACTTATTACCTTAGATATAAAAGAATTTTCCAACATGATTCCACTTTCTGGTAGCATTCTGGGTTTAGATTTAGGTGATAAGAGAATTGGACTAGCAATCTGTAATGATACTAGGTCTATTTCTACTAGCTTAAAAACTTTAGATAGAGGTAAACTATTAAATGATATAAGCCTTATTAAAAACATCATATTAGATAACAATATAACGTCTATAGTAGTCGGAAGACCTGTTAACTTAGATGGTAAACCAGGAAAAAAATCTCAATCAATAAGAAGACTATCTGAAGAAATTAATAAAAGTCTTAATCTTCCATTGTTACTATGGGATGAAAGGTTTTCTACACATGCAGTTGAAAAAATTTTAATAAGTGAATTAAATCTATCTAGAAAAAAGAGACAAAAAATTATAGATTCTTCTGCAGCTTGCTGGATACTTGATGGAGCAATTAAAACTCTTAAAAATATTAATGTTGACAAATAATTACCAAAACGGTAATTATTTATTGTTAAATTATAGGTTTTAAAATGCATGCTTTAGATAAATGGATTAAAGAAAAATCAATTAGCAGAGCGCAATTAGCAAAAACTTTAGATATATCTTTAGCCACACTTTCACGGTATTTATCTGGAGACAGAATACCTAAACAATCTATTATGCAAAAAATTATTGCCACAACAGATGGCAATGTTAATCCAAGCAATTTCTATGCTACAAAAATTCAAAACATAGCTTATAACAAATATAATCAAGATCATTTATTAGGAATAGAAGGTTTAGAATCTTCAGAAATAACATCTTTGTTAGACAGAGCAGATGATATCATTAAAGATAATAGAATAGAGCCTATTATTAACCACAAGTATAAAGGCAGAACACTAGTTAACTTATTTTTTGAAGATTCAACTCGAACGAAAACATCCTTTGAGTTAGCAGCCAAACGTTTAGGCATGGATGTAATTAATATGCAAATAGAAACCTCCTCTATAAGAAAAGGGGAAAGTCTTCTAGATACTGCCATGACATTAAATGCAATGAAACCAGATATTTTAGTAATTAGACATTCTTTAAGCGGAACTCCACATCTATTAGCTAATAAAGTAAATTGCGCCGTAATTAATGCAGGAGATGGACAGCACGAACATCCTACACAAGCCTTGTTAGATGCTCTAGCAATTAGAAGAAGAAAAAAGAAAATTTCAGGACTAGAAATAGCAATATGTGGCGATATTGCTCATAGCCGTGTAGCAAGGTCTAATATAAAATTACTTATGACTATGGGAGCAAAGGTTAAAGTGATAGCACCTACAACACTTATGCCTCAAGGCTTAGAGGAATATGGAGCAAAAACTTATACTAATATGAAGGAAGGTTTAAAAAATACAGATATAGTTATGATATTAAGATTACAACATGAAAGAATGCAAGGAGCTCATATACCATCCGCAAAAGAATATTTTAAATTTTATGGGTTAGATAGAACAAAATTAAGTTTCGCTAAAGAAAATGCATTAGTTATGCACCCTGGCCCTATTAATAGAGGTGTAGAGATAGATAGCGAGCTAGCAGACGATATAAACAGGACTCTAATTTTAGAACAAGTTGAGCTTGGTGTAGCTATAAGAATGTCTGTAATAGAACATTTAATTAATAATTTAGATAATAAAAAATTTGATATAATAAATGAAAAATGATTTAAAAAATAATATAGCTTTTACTAATGCTCGATTAATTGATCCTCATTCAGGGTTAGATGCACTTGGCGATCTAATAACTGAGGGTAAACAAATTAAAGCTATTGGAAAAAATTTATTTCCTGATGGTACTCCTGAAAATATATTAAAAATAGACTGTAAAGGTAATGTTTTATGTCCAGGGTTTATAGATATAAATACCCACTTACGAGAACCCGGCGAAGAGCATAAAGAAAATATAAATACTGCTTCAGCATCTGCTTTGGCCGGAGGTATAACTAGTTTAGTATGTATGCCTGATACTCAGCCAGTTATAGATCAAATTCCTATTATAGAGTTCATAAAAAAAAGAGCTAGAGAAACTAACGGTGTAAAAATATTTCCAGCAGCTTCCATAACAAAAAATATAGAAGGAAAACAATTAACTGAAATGGGCTTATTAATGGAAGCTGGAGCAATATTATTTACTGATGCTGATAAAACTATTAAAAGTACAAAAGTAATGAAACAAGCACTTACATATGCCAAAAATTTTGATTTATTAATCATGGTATCACCTCAAGATTATGACCTTTCTTTAAATGGGGTAATGAATGGAGGTGCTTTAGCTAGTAAACTAGGATTACCTGGAATATCTAAAGTAGCAGAGATTATCCAAGTAGAAAGAGACCTTAGATTATTAGAGAATACGGGGGGAAGACTACATTTTTCAAATATAACAACCCATGAATCTATACTTGCTATTGAAAAAGCAAAAAATTCAGGATTCAATGTAACTTGCTCAACAGCTCCACATTATTTTACTTTAAATGAGAGAGCAGTTGATGAGTGGAAAACTTTTGCTAAAGTTTTTCCTCCTTTAAGAGAAGAAAATGATAGAGAAGCAATATATAATGCATTACTTGAAAATCAAATAGATATAATTTCTAGCCATCACTCTCCACAGGACCAAGATAGTAAAAGATTACCTTTTGAACAGGCTGAATTTGGAATATCAGGCATGGAAACATTATTACCTATTTCATTAGACTTACATTTTAATGGAAACATTAAATTAATTGATTTAATTGATAAGTTAACAAACCAACCAGCAGAATTACTAAATATAAATGCAGGAAAGCTTAAAGTAAACTCTCCTGCAGATTTAACAGTTATTGACATAAATAATTCTAATATAATTAATTTAGAAGACATGAAAAGTAAATCTAAGAACTCTCTTTTTGATCAATACAATTATAAGGGAAAAATCTTATATACAATAGTAGATGGCAGAATAGTTTTTGAATCCTCTAAAGTGAAATAGTAAAAATATGTTTATATTTATAGAAAACTTTGTTCAACTCATTAAATATCAAAATATTATTATATTTTTATTATTTGGCTTTATAATTGGTTCTATTCCCTTTGGTCTAATCATTGTGAAAATTTCTGGTTATGGAGATATAAGAAAAATAGGATCAGGAAATATTGGAGCAACAAATGTTTTAAGGACTGGAAATAAATTTATAGCAGTATTAACATTAATATTCGATGTATCAAAAAGTTTTATAATACTATATCTGGCCCAAATTATTTTTAAACCAATACTTAATGAAAGCCTTTTAGTAACTCTTCTTTTAAGTTTGAGCTTATTATCTATATTAGGTCATATGTTTAGCCCTTTTTTATTATTTAAAGGGGGGAAAGGAATTGCAACCTCAGCTGGTATTTTGTTATTCTTAAGCTGGCCTTGCGCTTTACTTGCTATGTCAATATGGCTTTTATTTGCTTTAATTTTTAAAACTTCCTCTTTAGGGGCATTGTCAGCGAGTATAAGCGCTCCTGTGTTATTTTGGATAATAAGTAAACTCGTTGAAATAGAATTACTGCCAAATAGCTTAAATATTAATAATATAGAAATATATATTGTATTTATAATAACAGTACTAATATGGACTAAACATATTCCTAATATTAAAAGAATATTTAAAGGAACAGAATCAAAAATATAAAGATAATGCAATAATTAAAAAAAAAATAATTTGCTAAAATTATAAAAGATTATTAATGGTGAATTTATATTAAAATTTATATAAGAGATATTTATGAATATTGTTATTGTTGAATCTCCTGCAAAAGCCAAAACTATTAATCAATACTTAGGAAATGATTATAAAGTTCTAGCATCTTATGGACATATTAGAGACCTACCTAACAAGAAAGGGTCCGTAGTGCCAGAAGAAGAATTTTTGATGAAGTATGAAGTGCAATCAGACAAAAGTAAGCACGCAACAGCAATAGTAAAATCAATATCTAAAGGTGACACTTTATGGTTAGCCACTGATGCTGATAGAGAAGGCGAAGCCATTGCCTGGCATATACATACTTATTTAAATGAAAAGAATAAATTAAGTGATGTAGAAATAAAAAGAGTTGTTTTTAATGAAATTACTAAGAATGCAATATTAGAAGCTTTTAAAAAACCAAGTGAAATAGATATAAATATGGTAGATGCTTATCAAGCAAGAAGAGCTTTGGACTACCTTATGGGATTCACTTTATCGCCCGTCTTATGGAAAACACTTCCAAGAGCAAAATCGGCAGGCCGTGTCCAATCTGTTGCTCTTAAGTTAGTTTGTGATAGAGAAACAGAAAGAGAAAAATTCAAACCTAAAGAATATTGGACCATTAATTCAGGCTTCAAAAATAATAATGGAGAGTCTTTTATTGCTAACTTAAATATTCTTGATAGCAATAAATTAAAAAAATTTGATATACATTCAAAAGTTGAAGCAGATAAAGCTTTAGAAAAAATTAATAATGTTAATAACTATACTGTTATAGAAATTAAAAAAAAGCGTGTGAAAAACCATCCCACTGCGCCTTTTATAACTTCTACTTTACAGCAAGAAGCATCTCGAAAACTAGGTATAGGTGCAAAAAATACAATGAGGATTGCCCAGAGTTTATATGAAGGAATTGAAATTAATGGAGAAACAGTAGGGCTAATATCTTATATGAGAACTGACTCAATTCATCTATCCAATACTGCAATTGAGCAAATAAGAAACTTAATAACTGTGAAATTCGGAAAAAATTATTTGCCAGAAACACATAGAATACATAATAAAAAATTAAATAATGCTCAGGAAGCTCATGAAGCTATAAGACCAACAGACGTAAACAGAACTCCAGAAACTATTAATAATTATCTAGATGAAAGACAAAGACTTTTATATGAATTAATTTGGAAAAGAACAATATCTTCTCAAATGGAAAGTGCTGACATAGATCAAGTTAGCATAAATATTGGATCTGAGAATAGCGAAATACAATTTAAAACTACAGGTTCTATTATAGTTTTTGATGGTTATAAGAAAATATACACAGAGGATAAAGATGATATCGATGATGAAGATAAAAACAATAGTAATATACCTAATGTTTCAGAAGGAGAAATCTTAAAATCATTTGAAGTAAAGTCATTTCAACATTTTACTGAACCTCCACCTAGATATACAGAAGCTTCCTTAGTAAAAAAGCTAGAAGAATTAGGTATTGGTAGGCCTTCAACATACGCATCTATTGTTTCTGTTATTAAAGACAAAGGCTATGTAAGGTATGAAAAGAAACGGTTTGAACCAGAAACAAAGGGACGAATAGTCACGGCATTTTTACATGGTAATTTTAGTAATTATATTGAAGAAAACTTTACGGCTAAGCTAGAGGCACAGCTTGATGACGTTTCTAATGGAAAAATGAAATGGAAAAAAACCCTAGAAAATTGGTGGCTTCCATTTAAAGAAACAATAGATAGCGCATCTTCATTAAGGGTAAGAGATGTAGAAAAACAAATAGATAAAGACTTAGGACCTCATTTCTTTCCTCCCATGGAAGATGGAAGTGATCCAAGAAAATGTCCAAAATGTAAGGAAGGCATCTTAAATATTAGGTATGGCAGAAGTGGCGGTTTTATAGGCTGTTCAACCCATCCAGAATGTGACCATACTGCGAAATTAGTTGTTGGTAAAGGCAAAGAATCAAGCAAAATAGAACCCATTAAATTAGGTGAAAACAAAGATGAGTTATCTATAACTTTGAGAGTTGGACCATACGGACCATACGTACAATTGGGAGAAACTCCTAAAAAAGAAGACAAAAAAGCACCAAAACCTAAAAGGGCCTCTATACCCAAAAATATTGACTATGAAAGCATAACTCTGGAAACAGCATTATCTATGCTGGCATTACCTAGAGAAATTGGGCCGCATCCTGTGACGGGAAAAATGATAACAGCTAATAATGGAAGATTTGGACCATATGTGAAGCATGAGAATACATTTGCTAGCGTAAAAGATGATAATGAAGATATTCTTACCATAGGTATTAATAGAGCTGTAGATTTAATAGTAGAAAAAGAAAGTAAACCTCCCTCAAAAAGAAGATTTACCAGGAAAAAATTAAAAAAGTAGTGTTATTATACAATATTAACATACAAATCTTGACACAATCATTAGTTTGTTTATTCTCGCAACAAAATAAAGGGTTATCAAATGGCTAAACCAACTACAATAAAAATAAGACTTAAAAGTACAGAATCTGGTTTTTTTTACGTAACTAAAAAAAATAGCAGAACAATGACAGAAAAAATGGAAGTAAAAAAATACGACCCTGTTGCTAGAAAGCATGTTTTGTTTAAAGAAGATAAAATTAAATAAATATAATTTAATAATATTCTTCTAATGAATACATCTTTAAATATTAATCCTAATCTTCCTCTCTTAATTTCTGATGCAGATGAAGTTATATTTGAGTTTATGAAAAGCTTTGAAAAGTACCTGCTGTCCAATAATATGTATTTTTCCTATAAATCATTTAAGCTAAATGGGAACATTCATAAAAAGAAAACTAATAACCCAATAGATAGTACTAGTATACCGATAATTATATCTGATTTTTTTCAAGAATATGCCATTAAGATGCCTTTAATTAAAGGAGCTAAAAGTGCATTAGAAAAATTAAGTAAGATCATGAATGTTGTTATATTATCTAATATTCCTCAAAAATATGCTGCTGATAGAATACAATGTTTTAAAGATAACAATATGAACTATGCATTTATTAGTAATGAGGGAACCAAAAACATTAAATGCTTAGAGTTACAAAAACTTACTAATAAAAAAGTTTTTTTTATAGATGACCTACCTAATCAAATATATTCTGTCAGAGAAAACTGTACTAATATAACTACTATACATTTTCTACAAAATAAAAAGCTACTTAAGATAATACCTAATGTAAATGATTGCGATTTCAAAACAGATAATTGGGAATCAGTACTAAAATTTATTTATAAAAATATTTAGCATTTTGGCTTTTCATAGTATTTTATTGCCTGTAGGTCTCCAATAACTTGATACTCTAAATAGTCAAAAATTACTTTATTAACTACACCCGTTTCAGAATCTACTATAATTTCAATTTCATTTTCCGGTCTTATCGTATTTTTAAAATAATTATAACTTGCAGACCTAATTACCTTGTAAAGATTTCCTTTAATGAGAGTACTCTTAGAAAAAGAGCTAACATTATTTAAAGAGTCATAATCTTCTCCAGTAAAAACTGTATAATTAGCAAAATTTTCATCACCTATATCATAAAGACTTAATAAAAAATGTTTCATAGGAAATAATGTATTGGATGGTATATTTATAACTTTATTATGAGGAGATATGTAAATAATTTTTCCTATATCTCCTTTTATATAAGCTTCTCCCTCATATGAAGAAACCTCTGTGTTATTTACTATCGTTTTAGACATAAACCTAAAAGCATCATGGTTTTTAGATTCCCAAATAGAATATCTAAAAATATTTCTCATCTGTGAACCATTTTTATCAGTCATATCTACGGTTGTATTCTGATTAACTACCCAACCATCGCAAGAAAATTTTGTTGTTAAATGCATTTCTCCCATAATATTATGTACTTTTGAAGAGTTTGAAACTTTTCCTATACTCAAATGATAGATCGCCTCATGCGGTTTAAATTTATTCCAACTTTTCTGTTCTGCAACAGCAATATTACTACAAAATAAAATACCATATAAAATAACTAAAATTTTCTTTATGCACATAGTAAAAACTCATTTAAATTAAAAAACTTGCTACATTAAACTTTAACTAATAAATATTCTTATAATATAAATTATAAAGGAATTAATATGAATGATATAGATAAAAAATTACAAGATCTAGGTATTACTCTTCCAAATGCACCTATGCCTGCCGCTAATTATATCCCATATGTCATTACAGGTAAATTAGTCTTTATTTCAGGACAAGTTCCATTTGAAAATGGTGAAATCAAGCATACAGGAAAAGTTGGTAAAGATATTGATGTTGATCTAGCTAAATTAATAGCTAGAATCTGTGCCTTAAATATAATTTCTGTTTTAAAAAATGCTCTTAATGGCGACTTATCAAAAGTAAATCAATGTGTAAAATTAGGTATTTTTGTTTCTTGTACTAATGATTTTCATCAACAACCCGAAGTTGCAAATGGCGCATCTGACTTAATGGTGGAAATATTTGGTAACAAAGGAAAACATGCTAGATTTGCAGTAGGAACTAATAGTCTTCCAAAAAATGTTCCTGTAGAAGTAGATGCAGTATTTGAAATTAAGTAATTAGCTTTTTAATAATGTATTCATTTTCAATAAGCAAAAGTATTAAAAATATTGGTAAGAAAGAATGGGATAAATGTGCAGGAAATGATAACCCTTTTTTGTCATATATATTCCTAAAAAATCTTGAAGATTCTAAATCAATTGGATCAGGAACATCATGGCTACCAAATTATGTTCTTATCAAGAGTAAAAATATAATTGTAGCTGTATGTCCAATGTATATTAAATTGGATAGCCAAGGAGAGTATATTTTCGATCATTCATGGGCAAATGCATATTATAATGCAGGAGGAAATTACTACCCAAAAATTCAGTTATCGGTGCCTTTTACACCAGTAGCTGGTAACAGAATTTTGATAAATAATAATATTAATGAAACAGAATCTAATATTATAATTGAGGCTTTTGCTGAATACTTAATAGAGTTAACTGATGCTAATTATTCCTCATCGCATATTACTTTTTGTACTAACTATGAATGCAAAATTTTAGAAAATAAAAATTTTCTTACTAGAGTTGGCGAGCAATTTCATTGGAAAAATGATAATTATAATTGCTTTGATGATTTTTTAAATTCTTTAAACTCTAGAAAACGCAAGGCTATATCTAAGGAAAGAAGGAATATTAATAATAGTACTATTAAGATTACTCATAAAACAGGAAAAAATATTACTAATACTGACTGGGAGACCATGTATAATTTTTATCTTAATACGTCAGATAAAAAATGGGGACAGGCATACTTAAATAAAAATTTTTTTGATTTACTAGCAAAAAATTTTTCGGATAAAATATTAATTGTGTTTGCTGAAGATAACGATATAAAAATTGCAGGAGCTATGCATGTGATTGGCCATAACACACTTTTTGGAAGATATTGGGGTTCCTGTACTGAAGTCAAATATTTGCATTTTGAATTATGCTATTACCAAGCTATTGATTGGGCTATAAATCATAAATATAAATTTGTTGAGGGTGGAGCACAAGGACCGCACAAAATACAAAGAGGTTATTTGCCTGAAAAAACATATAGCTCTCATTATATTGCAGATGTTAATTTTAGAAAAGCTGTGAAAACATTTTTATTAGAAGAAGTAAAAATAATAAATAATGATATTGAACTAATTAAAAAAAAATATACACCATTTAAAAAGAAATAATACTTCTAAAGTATTTTTTCTTTAACTTTCTCATCTAGCTTAACATTAAATACAAAAACTCCTTCCTTTATGGATACCTTTATATGTCCACCATTTGCCAAGTCTCCAAATAAAATTTTATCTGCTAAAGGTTTTTTTATTTTTTCTTGTATTACTCTTGCTAAAGGTCTAGCTCCGTATACAGGGTCAAAACCTTTCTCGGCTAATAAAATTTTTGCTTCTTTATTTAATTCTATAGTTACTTTTCTTTCTTCTAGTTGAGCTTCTAACTGATCAATAAACTTATCAACAATCTTTTCTATTACACCTTCATTAAGGTTTTTAAATTTAATAATAGCATCTAATCTATTCCTAAATTCTGGAGCAAATAAATTTTTAATAGCAGTTGTATCATCTCCTGAACTATTCTTCTTTCCAAAACCAATTGGTGTTTTAGCTAAATCAGCTGCACCTGCATTAGAAGTCATAATTAAAATTATATTTCTAAAATCTATAGTTTTACCATTATTATCTGTTAGTTTTCCATGGTCCATTATTTGCAATAATATATTGAATAAATCAGGATGCGCTTTTTCTATTTCATCAAGCAGTAGAACAGCATGAGGATTTTGATCTACTTTATCTGTTAACAAGCCTCCTTGATCAAAACCTACATATCCTGGAGGAGCTCCTATTAACCTTGATACAGAATGCCTTTCCATATACTCAGACATATCAAACCTCATCAACTCTAACCCTAAATTTCTTGCAAGTTGTTTTGATATTTCTGTTTTTCCTACGCCTGTTGGTCCTGTAAATAAATAGCAGCCAATAGGTTTTTCCATATCCCTTAAGCCAGCTCTTGACAACTTAATAGCATCTGATAACTCGCCTACAGCCTCATCTTGTCCATAAACAACTAATTTTAAATCTCTATTTAGGTTTAATAATTGCTCTTTATCGTTTCTATTTACTCTTTTTGATGGAATTCTAGCAATTTTAGCTATGATATTCTCTAAATCAGATACTCCAAGTAATTTTTTTCTTCGTGAAGGTGGTAATAGCCTTTGAGACGCTCCCAGTTCATCAATAACATCTATAGCTTTGTCTGGTAGCTTTCTATCACCTATATACCTATCACTTAAATCTACTGCTGCCTTGATTGCAGCCTGTGTATATTTTACATCATGATGCTCCTCATAATAAGACTTGAGTCCAATCAAAATTTTAACAGCATCTTTTTTTGTAGGCTCTGCAACATCTATTTTTTGAAACCTTCTAACTAAAGCCCTATCTTTTTCAAAATGACTTCTATATTCCTTATATGTAGTAGACCCTATGCATTTCAATTCACCTGATGCTAGTGCAGGTTTAAGTAAGTTAGATGCATCCATAGATCCTCCGCTAGTAGCACCAGCTCCTACGACAGTGTGGATTTCATCTATAAATAAAATAGCCTTATCATTTAATGAGACCTCTTTTAATATTGCTTTTAACCTTTCTTCAAAATCACCTCTATATCTTGTTCCTGCAAGTAATGTTCCCATATCCAAACTATAAATTATAGCATCTTTTAATATATCTGGAATTTCATTATTTATAATTTTTCTTGCTAATCCCTCTGCAATTGCTGTTTTTCCAACACCAGGATCACCTACATATAATGGGTTATTTTTTGACCTTCTACATAAAACCTGAATAGTTCTATTTACTTCATCCTCTCTTCCAATTAAAGGATCTATTTCGCCTTTTTGCGCCTTTACATTTAAATTAACACAATATGTTTCTAAAGCACTTTTTGGTTTATTTGTCTTAGCCTCATCCTTATTAATATTATCTTGCTCACTAAAATTAATATCTTCTTTTCCTCCATGACTAAGAAAAGTTACTGCGTCTAAACGAGTCATTTTCTGTTTATTTAAATAATATACTGCATGACTTTCCCTCTCACTAAATATTGCTACTAATATATTAGCTCCCGTAACTTCTTCATTTCCTGACATTTGTACATGATGAGCTGCTCTTTGAACCACTCTTTGAAAAGATGCTGTTGGCTTTACTTCACTACCTTTATTTATTTTTAATGAGGTTAATTCATTTATAATAAAATCATGTAAAATTGCTCTTAATTCTTCAACGTCAATATTACATGATAATAAGACTTCATTTGCGTCTTCATCATCAATTAATGCTAATAACAAATGTTCTAATGTAACATATTCATGCTCATTTGTTGATGCTAATTCGAAAGCTTTATTTAAAGTTTTTTCGAGTCTATCTGATAACATTATTCTTTTTCCATTGCACATTGAAGAGGATGTTGATTTTTTTTAGCAAAATCCATAACTTGTACTACTTTTGTTTCCGCAACTTCATAGGGGTATAAACCACATACACCCATACCTTTTTGATGAACATGTAACATTATTTGGGTTGCTTCAGCTCTTGATTTTTTAAAAAACCTTTCTAAAACTAATATAACAAACTCCATTGGCGTATAATCATCATTCATTATTAGAACCTGATAGAAAGATGGTTTTTTAACTTCTATTTTTTCTTCAATAATAGTTCCTGTATTATTAGAACTTGTATTGTTTTCTTTTGAACTCATAATATATTTATATCCTCATCAGACAATTAATTACTAATATAATAGTATTCTAAATAGAAACAATACTAAATTAATTATATATAAATAATTATTTTAAACTTAAATCAAATTTCTTTAAATAATAACTTAATTCTTCTTGAAGTTTATTAAGTGAATCTTGGCTATCTGCCTCAATTCTAGCAACTAGTACAGCTTGAGTATTTGAAGCTCTCAATAACCACCAACCAGAATCTTTTTGCACTCTTAATCCATCAATTTTATTTACTATTAAACCTGCTTTATCAAGTAATAACGATAAATCTTTTATAATAGAAAACTTTACTTCATCTGGACAATTTATCTTAATTTCTTGGGTAGAAAAGGTTTTAGGTAAACTATTTAAAAAATCATCTAAAGAATAATTATCACAGATTAATTCTAAGACTCTTAACGCGGCATATATTCCATCATCATAACCATAATACCTATCTGAAAAAAATATATGACCTGACATTTCTCCTGCCAATGGTGAAGAAATTTCTTTCATCTTAGATTTAATGAAAGAGTGTCCTGTTTTCCACATTACAGGAATACCTCCCAATCTTTTTATCTCATTAAATAAAGTTTGGGATGCTTTCACATCCGCTATAATTGGTGAATTTGGATGATCTTTTAGTACCTCCTGAGATAATAATGCAACTATTTGGTCTCCCCATATAATATTACCTTTACCAGATACTAAACCTAATCTATCTCCATCTCCATCAAAAGCTACACCAACATCAAAGTTATTATTTTTTACAATTGATATAAGCTCTTCCAAGTTTTTAGGATCAGTAGGATCAGGATGATGAGCCGGAAAAGACCCGTCAATATCTTCATTTATTAAAATATGTTCTCCAGGAAGGCTTCTAACTAACTTTTTAATAATATCACCAGCTGCCCCATTACCAGGATCCCAAACTACTTTAATATTCTTTTTAAGATTATTAATTTTAGTAGATTCAAGTAAAGTTTTTATATATTCGTCCTCAATATAATAGTTTTGTGAAGATCCCAAAGAGTAACTCCAATCAGACTTTAAACCTCTTAAACCTATATCAGAAATATCATCACCAAAAAAAGGAACAGTACCTTTCATTATTTTGAATCCATTATGATTTGAAGGGTTATGAGAACCTGTAACCATTATAGCTCCATCTGACTTTAAATGATTTGCTGCATAATATAACATTGGAGATGGACCCAAACCTATATCTACTACTTCTGCTCCAGATTCTAATAACCCTTTTTTAAGACTCTCTACTAAATCTGGAGAAGATAGCCTACCATCTCTACAAACAATAATTTTTTTTGAATCATTACCAAAAGAAGAAGCAAAAATATTACCTAATCTTTCCGCATCTATAGAATTAAGAGTTTCTTTTACTATTCCTCTAATATCATATGCACGTAAAATATTTTTATTAAACTTATGTGGTTCAAACATTTACTAAATATCTCCTCTGCCAACACTAATATATTTAATACCTGCTTCTCTCATTGAATCATGTTTATAAATATTTCTAAGGTCTATAATAATTGGGTTATTTAAAGATTTTTTTATTTTTATTAAATCAAGAGCTCTAAATTCATTCCATTCAGTTATAATGACAATTACATCAGTATTTTCAATACAAGAAAAAGTATTTTCTGTCCAAATCACTCCATCAAATTCAGCCATTTGTTTTGCATTATTCATTCCAACAGGATCATATACTTTAACTTTTTTCGCGCGTTTTAATAACTCAGGAACTATAACTAATGATGGAGACTCTCTCATATCATCTGTATTAGGCTTAAATGTAATTCCTAAAACTGCAATTGTTTTATTTTCAAGAAAGCCAACTGCTTCGGTTATTTTTTTTACCATATTAATCTTTCTGGAATCATTAACTTTGATTACAGTCTCTATTAAATTTGTTCTTGCTCCAGACTCTTTTCCTATCTCTGCAAGTGCTCTTGTATCTTTTGGAAAACATGACCCACCAAATCCTGGCCCTGGGTGAAGAAATTTAGAACCTATCCTTCCGTCAAGACCTATACCCTTTGCAACATCTTGCACGTCAGCTCCAACTTTTTCACAAATGTCTGCCATTTCATTTATAAAAGTAATTTTAGTTGCTAAAAAACCATTAGAGGCATATTTAATTAATTCTGCTGTCTCTCTTTTAGTAAATAAAATTGGTGTTTCTCTTAAGTTTAAAGGCCTGTACAAAGTTTTTAATATAGATTTGGCAAATTCACTCGACACTCCACATACAACCCTATCTGGTCTCATAAAATCTTCTATAGCAGAACCTTCTCTAAGAAATTCAGGGTTTGAAGCTATATCAAAATTTTTACCAATTTTTAGCTCATTTCTATAATTTAAGATATAAGATTCAATCTCTTTTCCTGTACCAACTGGAACTGTTGATTTTGTTACAATTAATTTAGGATTATCATTTATATCAATTAAATCAGCAATTTCTCTAATTACATTATATATATACTTTAGATCTGCCTTATTATTATTGACATTAGTAGGCGTGCCCACGGCTATAAAAATAGCATCACTATCTTTAAACACCTTACTCAAACTAGTTGAAAATGAAAGACGCTTCGCAAACATATTTTTTTTTACTAAGTCTTCAAGACTTGGTTCATAAATAGGAATTATACCATTTTGCAAATTATTTATTTTATTTGTATCTTTATCTACACAAGTAACATTGAAACCAAACTCTGAAAAACACGTTCCAGAAACAAGACCAACATAACCAGTTCCAATAATTGTAATATTCATAATATTTAACCTTTATTTTAAATACTTATTCATAATATCTATAACTTTATTTTTATATTTACTGTTTCTTATCGCAACTGAAATTTGAGCCTCCAGAGCTCCTATAATATTTCCGCAATCATACCTATTTCCATCAAACTTATACCCTATAACACCCTCATTTTTAATGGTGTTTTTTATAGCATCTGTAAGTTGTATTTCTCCACCAAAACCTACTTTTTTTTCAGATAAAGCATTTAATACATTTGGCAGAAGAATATATCTTCCTATTATAGCTAAATTTGAAGGAGCATCATTAATACTTGGCTTTTCAATCATATTTTTTATAAAATAATAGTTTTTTTCATTATTATCATAATCTATAACTCCATATTTAGAAATATCAGCTGACTCTACTTCTTGAATGGCTACAATATTAGATTTATGATCTTGATATGCACCTATCATCTGTTTAATACATGCTACTTTTGAAATTATTAGATCATCAGGTAATATTACAGCAAATGGTCCATCTATATAATCTCTTGCACACCATATAGCATGGCCTAAACCTAATGGCTCTTCCTGAACTACCTCGATTAAGCTGTCATCAGTAATTATATTCTTTTCTATTCCTTTTAATAAAGAAGCTTTTTTATTTTTTAAATAACTTTCTAATTTTTTATCTTTTCTAAAATAATTTATAATAGATTTTTTTTCGGGAGAACTTACAAATATAAACCTTTCAATTCCCGCCTCTCTTGCCTCATTCATCGCATACTCAATTAGTGGAATATTTAATATAGGTAATAATTCTTTTGGGACTGTCTTTGTAACAGGAAGAAATCTAGACCCTATTCCAGCAACAGGAAATACTACGGTTTTTATTTGTTTTAAATCATTCATTTTTTTGCCTATTTATAATATACTTTTGTTCTTATAGTTATACATTACAATTCTATTACATCGTCAATATGCATTTGTAAACGTTCTCTACCATTCCATTCAGATAACTTTAGTCTTCCAATAACATGTGCGTTATAATTATTCAAAAGACTTCTTCCTAGTGGGGTTCCTATGCACCTAAATGCTATAGCATCAATTCTAGAATTACTTGAATCTGTTAAGCTACATTTAACATGATTCTCGCCTACAATTTTAGAATTAAATAAATTAACATTTTTGATGATAAATTTTGGTTCTGGATTACCTGAACCAAAAGGCTCTGCTGATTTTAATTCCTTAATTAATTCTGGTATTGCCCCACTAATTGAAACTGTTAGATCGACATAATAAATAGTTTTATTATCTTCAAGTTGGTTTTTATTTTTTTTATTAAGAAATTGTCTTAGCTTGTTTACTTTAGCTTCATCCATTGTTAGTCCACATGCCATAGGATGGCCGCCTCCATTAATAATTATATTTGACTGTTTTGCTGTAGTAATTAATCTGCCTAAATCTTTGCCTGCTATAGATCTTCCTGAACCTTTAGAATTCAAACCATTCTCAGTTATTATAATTGCGGGCTTACCATATAATTCAACTATACGGCTAGCTACTATCCCTATTACTCCTGGGTGCCAATTCTTACTACTTAAAACTAAAATTTCATCAGATTCATAACCTAATGCAAGGTTTTTTGCTTGGTCTAAAACTGATGCCTCCAATTGTTTTCTTTCTTCATTCAATCCATTCAAGTGAAATGAAATTTCTTTAGCTTCACTTATATCATCAGTAGTTAATAATTTTGCTCCTAAACCAGATTTGCCTACCCTTCCACCTGCATTAATTCTTGGCCCTAAAAGAAAACCTGCATGAAAGACACTAGGCATGTCATCTATTTCAGACACTTCAAATAATGCATTGATACCACTATTTTGCCTTTTTGACATTACTCTTAGGCCCTGTTTAACCAATGCTCTATTAGCTCCAACTAATGGAACAACATCACATATCGTTCCTAAAGCTACTAAATCCAATAAAAATGATAAATTTGGTATATTGCTCTCATCAATAAATTTAATTTCTACTAATTTAGTTTTTAAAGCACCCACTAGCATAAAAGAAACACCTACTGCTGCTAGCATACCTAGACCAGTGTTATCGTCTATTCTATTAGGGTTGATTACTGCTATAGCACTAGGCAATTTAGCTTCTGGTGCATGGTGATCGACAACTATAATATCTAAACTTATATCTTTAGCGTAATCCAGCTCCTTAAAGGCTGTCATTCCACAATCAACTGTTACTACTAAAGTTACCCCTTGATCCTGCAAAACCTGTAATGCATCTATATTTGGACCATACCCCTCTTTTATCCTATCAGGAATATATATTATAGGCTCATTACCAAATAATTTAAAAGATTTATATAAAACTGCTGATGAAGTAGCGCCATCTACATCATAATCTCCAAATATTGCTATTTTTTCTTTATTTATAAATGCTTTAGATATTCTATCTACTGCCAAATCCATATCTTTAAGTAGCATTGGAGATGGCAGCTGATTTCTTAAACTAGGGTTAATAAAATCTTCTGCTTTATCTGTGGTTATGCCGCGACTACAAATTAATCGAGCCAACAGATCACTTATATTAAGGTCTTGGATTAACTTATTAACTTTTCTCTCTTCTATGGGTTTTATTGACCATTTTTTTTTATTTACAGAAAAGTAATAATTACTATTCAATATTAATCTTCAACAAGGCTTTTTTTAGAAAAATTATGTTCAGCTGATATTGTTCGAACAGTTCCTGTTTTAGACCTCATTATTATAGATTGAGTGCTTGCTCCAGAGCTCCATCTTCTTACTCCTTTTAACATTGAGCCATCTGTTACTCCAGTTGCTGCAAACATTACTTCGCCATGCGCCAACTCATTCATAGTATAAATTTTATTAAAGTCACTAATTCCCAATCTAGTTGCCCTACCTCTCTCATCGTCATTTCTAAAAGTTAGTCTGCCCCACATCTGACCACCAATACATCTAAGTGCAGATGCAGCTAGAACTCCTTCAGGTGCTCCTCCACTTCCAACGTACATATCAACGCCTGTCTCTTTACTAGCTGTTGCAATAATTCCAGCCACATCTCCATCTGAAATAAGCATAATTCTTGCTCCAGCTTCTCGTGTCTTATAAATTAACTCTTCATGCCGTGGACGATCTAATATACATACTACTAAATCAGAAATATTAACTTTTTTTGCTTTAGCTAAATTTTGTAAATTACTAAGCGGAGTATTATCAATATTAATTAAATCTTTTTCTAAACCTGGTCCAATAGCAATCTTGTCCATATAAACATCCGGTGCATTTAAAAAACCTCCATCTACCGCCATAGCTATGACAGCAAGAGCATTTGGGCCTCCTGTTGCGCATATTGTAGTGCCTTCTAAAGGGTCTAAAGCTATATCAATCTTTGGACCTTTTCCAGAACCTACTTTTTCTCCTATATATAACATTGGAGCCTCATCTCTCTCTCCTTCACCTATAACAACAGTGCCTTCTATATCCATTGCATTTAAGGCTATACGCATTGAATCAACTGCTGCTTGATCAGCAGCTTTTTCATCACCTCTTCCCATCCATTTAGAGGCTGATAATGCTGCAGCTTCAGTTACTCTAACAACTTCTAAAGCTAGATTTCTATCTAAAATTCCTGTTTCATTTCTATCGGTCATCTATAACTCCTTATTATATTTTATAAATTTTCAACCCTTATTAAATGAGGGTCCATCAAAACTGTATCTAAATTACCTATCTCTTTAATAGCATTTCTTACATCTAATTCATTAGTTTCATGACTTAAAATTATTATATTATTAAAGTCTTCACCTTTATTTCTATCTTGCACTACAGAATCCAGAGAGATATTTTTATTATTTAATATTGTTGTTATATTTGCAAGTACACCTGCAACATCTTGAACAACAAATCTAATATAATATCTACCTACTCTATCTATAATATCCTTATACTCTAATTTTTGATTTAAAAAACTTAAATTATTTTTTAACTTATGATTTCTAGCAGCATTTATAATATCTGATACAACTGATGAAGCTGTCGGATCTGCTCCTGCCCCTTCGCCAATAAAAGTTATTTTATTACTATAGTCTCCTTGAATAAAAACAGCATTTAGCGCCCCATTTATACTTGCTGGCAATGAATTTAACGGGATTAAAGATGGATGTACTCTAAAGTCTAATTTATTTTTTTCTAATTTAGCTATACAAAAAAGCTTGATTACAAAACCAAGCCTTGAAGCGTACTTAATATCTTCTGATGTAATAGAAGTGATTCCTTCTATAAAAACTTTATCTAAATTTGGCTTAGCTCCATATGCAAGCATTCCTAAAATAACTAGTTTATGCGCTGAATCTATACCTTCTATATCAAATGATGGGTCAGCTTCTGCAAAGCCTAATTCTTGTGCTGTTTTGAGAGAATCTTGAAAAGAAATATTATTACTAGTCATATCAGACATAATATAATTGCAAGTTCCATTTAAAATAGCTTCTATTCCTATAATATTACTCGATACTAAGCCATTTTTAATACCATTTATTATTGGTATTGCTCCGGCAACAGCTGCTTCATAATAGATAGATGTATTTTTACCTATTATATTTTTATAGAGTTCAAAACCATGTTTGGCTATCAATGCTTTATTTGCGGTAATAAAATGTTTTTCATTATTAATTGCAGAAAAAGCAAGGTTTTTAGATATTCCATCACTACCTCCAACTAACTCTACTACAGCATCTATATCATCTCTTATTGCTAATTTTTCAGGGTTATTTTCCCATTCATACTTCGTAAGGTCAATATTTCTTTTTTTTGAAAAATTTTTAGATGAAATTGCTTTTATAATAATATTTTTACCAGACTTAAAATTAATACTTTCTATTTTTTTTTCTAATAATTGAATTGTTGCTGTTCCAACAGTTCCTAAGCCTACAATACCTATTGAAAAATTATTATTAAACATTATTAATTATCCTTATCTTTATCTTTATCTTTATCTTTATCTTTATCTTTATCTTTATCAAAGAGTACCTTAATATTT
>MDTG01235120.1_pt1 | contig 30041 bp, 49 predicted proteins | sample 811421 | NCBI WGS metagenome assembly MDTG01 (sample SAMN05326645, study PRJNA326480) | marine metagenome | isolation source: seawater | place: Pacific Ocean: South East | collected 2011 | reverse complement strand
CATATTGTTTTCCTATTTTAATGGGCAAGTGATTTCAGGAATGGTGGGTGGGTTTTCTGCAGGAGCAGGTCCCAACTCAGCAAGACTTAGAGCCTTTTGCTTATGCCATTCAGATCTTGCCTCAATAGTTAGAATGTAGTCAGCAGCAAGGTTACACTCTTTTTCATTGAAAGACTTTTCATCTTTACAAGTGCAAGAAGAAGACATAAACCCTTTCATGAGTTCTGCTTGCTTGGTAGCCCAGTTATCCCATTGATTTATCTCAGCCTTGTAGACTTGAGGTTCTCGTACGATAACTTTGTTAAAACAACCTGTTAATAATAGTGCGTATAACATTTTATCTTCCTTTTGAAACCGTGAAATGTAATTATTCTACTGAATAGTGTCAATAGAGTAAACAACTCTTTTTTCAAACTCCATATCTTGGAATATGTAGTTTACAAGACCAGAAGGATTACTATCTCGGGGGTATTCCAACTCTGCCCTTTGAACTTTTCCTATTGATGGTCGCAAGGTTAGTTCGAAAACATGTTTTCCTCTAACCGAGTCTGTAAAAGCATACATCTCTAAGTAATTTCCGTCTTTTTCGCAGGTCAAAAACATCCCATCGGAGGTTTCTATATTACCCGATAGTTTATATATTTTCCAACCAAACTTTTTTGCATCTGTTGTAAGATCGCTCGAAGTCGCAGCCTTTTTATTCAAAATATTCTTGATCTCTCTAATTTCTCTAGCAATCTTTCTTAATTCTCTTTTTGACATAATAGTCTCCTTAATAATAGTGTGTATAACATTTTGTTCCCTTTATTGTAATTCAGTAGCAATTGTCGCTAAGACCCATTTAGAAAACTTGTCGAAAGCCTTGTCAACAGAACTACCAGAAAACTTCTTTTCTATATAAAATTTCCCTGCTCCGAAAGATATGCTAGAAGCCCATTCTTCATCTGAAGTCGGGTAAATATCTATCTCTGTCCCATAAGGATCATCGCCATAAGGATCATCTGGGTCAGTCACGAGAAAACTCACCATATAAGGCATATCTTTCGAACCCCAACCAAAGTTATCATAGTAACTGTAAACTCCGCTTTCAAGCACCTCATACCCTAACATACCAAGCAACTTCTCTACTCTGCCCTCAAGTTTCCTGAGGTAATACTTTTGTGCTGAGTTGCCCTCTGCTTCCCAAGCATCAATATCAAGATTAACTTGGGCTGCGGACTTACTCATTTCTGCCTTGATTTCTTTAATTTCCTTAGAAATCTTTGCCAGTTCTGGGTTAGAAGCACATTTTCTACAATTACAATTTTCACACGGCATAGCCTAATCCTTAATTTTAAGATTTACATACAGTTATTTTATGGTATAGTCTTTCTATTGCAGACTTCTTTTCACAGCATCCTTAAGATTTAGGATGTCTGCCTTAACCAAGATCTTTTCTAACTCGAGAGCATGGTCCAACTCTTTGGTTGCAGAATCTACATTACCTTTTTCTACTTTTTCTTTTGCGAGTTCAATCTTTGCGGCGATACGACGCAGGTTATTTACCGTAATTGCAAATCTGCTTTCCAGGTCTCTAGTCATTATCTCTCCATCTGTTTTCTTCATGACGTCTTTTTCGTGCATCATCAAGTTCTTGCTTTTCAGCAAGTTCTAGTTCTGCAGCATATCGAGCCTTATCAAAGTTGCGCTCGATTTCCCAAAGTTTCTTTAGAGCATCTAACCCGATCGGACCGAAACCAAATATAAGGATCCCGATAAAGAACACGAGCACAACACCTTTCAACTTTTCCATTTGTGAACCTCCAAGTTACATATACATAAGGTTCAAACAAAATCAAAACATACCAACCAATAAAAGATTAAAGCCATTCAATGTCGTCAGAAGACGATTCTTCTTCTGAATCTTCTTCGATTTTTTCAGTTTCTTCTTTTTCAGTTTCTTCTTTTTCTTTTCTTGGTTCTAAACCAATGGAACGCATAAGTTCAGGGAAAACTTTGCTTTTGAACTCTTCAGTTATCTCTATTGTTTCTTCTTCCATTGGTTTGAACAACAAAACAACATTACCATCTTCCGAGATGGCAGCAAGTTCACACTCAAAAATGTAACTGGGCTCAAACTCTAAACCCTCACTCACTTCGCTGATAGCACCTCTAAAGTTGTGATGTATCGCGAACATCACAAAATGATATACTGCCTCATCCATAAATATGACCTCGTCCGATAAAATCTTGTCTCCAATCTGTTCTTCCGTAAATCCCGGATACACTAGAAACTGCATACACATCTCCTCAGTCTTAACTCTCCACATACTTACCTCCTTATTATTTATCTAGTGTCCAGATCTCTTCTTCGAAATCCCAGTGTGGAACTTCAACAACGTCTTTTCTAGGCATCAAATATGTTATACCTGTTTCTAGATCTAACACCCCAACACCTGTTGCCCCTATATCTTCAACCATACCCAAAAGACCAGCATACTTTCCGTTTACAGCCATAACCCACCTTGTACCCTCATCAATAGAGGTCCGAGTTAAGCGATGAAGTTTGTGTTCAATCCTAGTAGGTATATAGTTCCCTACAACAGATTGAAACTGTTCTAGGGTTGTTTTCAACCCCTCTTCTAGTGAGTCTTTCTTTAGAGGAATATGGGTGATAAAGGGGTCTCCCCCGAAAGAAGACTCAACATAACAACAATACACATATTTATACATCTCAAACCTCCTTTTGTTCAAGGTGTTCTTTTTTGTAGTCTTGGCCAAGTAAGTTTCTGCTATTGTCCCCTTGATGCACTACGCACCTTTGACCGTTTGGGTTGTACCTACAATCATTTGCAACCCCTCCGATATAAAGACCAGTATGGGGGCAACAGCAATAACCTACCCAAGCATGACTTGGAGCATTATCAAATCTTGCATGCCCTCTTCTCAAAGCAGCAGGAATAGGATACATTAAACCTCGCACAGCCCAGTCATATGTTGCCTTATTCTTTTTACCAGCGCAACAATGACCTTCAGCACGAGCCTTTTCATTAGCCTCATCTGTGTACCAGTTAATATGCCCACAATCTAAAGTTTGAGGACCTCTTGACTTAAAGGGGTTTGCGGGAGCAGGCTCACCCTCTTCCTCAGAACTTTCTTCTTCCACTTCCTCTTCGGATAAGTCCTCTAAAACCTCATCCCAAGTTGGCTTCTTTTCTTCAACTTCTTCAGCAATTACCACAATCATTTTCTCGTCATCTGAGATACCAAGACCAGCAGACTGAAAAATCTTCTCTAATCTTTTCTTACCGATTTTCTTGATATCCAAGTGCTCTTTCACAAAGTTGCCCCAAACAGTCCAATGAGGTTCTTTTCTTGATTTTGGAAAGTTGGCTTTCCAACCAAGTAATGCCTTTTCTCTAAGAAGTTTGGCCGCACCAGAGTCATTTTTGGAATACTCGGGGTTCTTTTCAGATAAAGAGAACCCACCTAGAGCACCCTGTTCTGAGTCTTCCACCTCAGTTTTTTGCCGAACACTTCCTACAAAGTTTACAATCATATTGTCAATAGAATCACCAGCCATACTCATCTCCGCTGTTTTTTTGGTTACATATACATAAGGTTTAAGAAATAAGAAAACATACCCTTATCGGGCTTCATTAGGTAGTTTGTTGTTAGCATGTCGCTTGCTCTTCTTCTCGAGATTTATCAGAGAACCTTTATGCTCAAAAGCCCAGTGAGACCACATCTTTCTCCAAGCCTTTTCTTTATCTCCCTTAACTTTGTCAAGAGAGATTGTGTAAGAACAACAAGAACATTTAATCGCTTTCATTTAGAACTCCTTTTCACCGTTACAAATACATAAGGTCTTTGAAAAAGCAAAACATACTCTGAAAAGAAACTTTTCTGATTTATCGTGAAAAAACTTCCCCATATATAAAGGTGAGCAGCAAACTCTAAAAAATTATCTTCTTTATTGGTATGTTTTCTTATTTCCCAGACCTTATGTATATGTAAGGGGCAGTTAAACTCTCTTACTGATCTTTGAAATCGATGCCCATACCTTGATCTTTGCCATGACCCTGTTTTGTAGGTGAGCAAGAAGTGATAGATTGGAGAACAAATTAAACCTTATATGCTTGGAGATATAGCATGGATGAAATCCGTTTTGTTTGCCCCGTCACAAAAGATGAATACATTTACAGTGTGGAGCGTTTCCGTCGTAAGCCGATGCTTAAACTTGAAGACATGGACTATTACTTTACTCTCTTTACTTTGCGTAATGGTGCTATCCATTATTACAATCAGTATTGTCGTGAAGGGGGTCGCATGTCTCATGGTGACCTTGTAGTTATCCCCAAAGAAGATGTTGCTAATGCTAAAGACTATGTCATTAAATGGCACAAACAACACCTTGTTGGTATGGCTATGACTGATGCTGCGGAAGAGATTTTCGAGAAACTTGAGAGTCTCTTCGTAGAGCAGTAAGAGTCTAGTCCCCGTAGAAAATCCCTCCATTGCGAGGGATTTTTTGTTTTTGGCGAAAAGTTTTATTTTAAGGGTATGTTTGCTAAGACGAGAAACCTTATGTTTATGTAACCCCACCATGGAGAACTTATGAAGAAAGCAAAACTGAAAGTTGAAATCTATCTGGAGATAGAGATCTGCGATGCAGACAAACCTGATGAAACGATGACCGATAAGCATGTTCAAGATGCTGTGTGGAATGCTTCTAGAGGTCACGGAGATCCAAGACTAGGAGAAAATATGTTGGCCGATCTGGGTTATGCTTTTCAAGAACATTTAACAAGAAACTTGAAGAATAATGGCTACAAAGTAAATAATAAATCGGTAGGATTGCAAGTTAAACGAGGGGATCAAAATGGCTAATGTGAAGAATGAAAGGTTCCGAAAAGACGCAGAAGAGTTGGTTACACTTGCTATGAAGAAAATTCGCTCAATTGGGAACATAAAGAGAGACTGCCGAATTGGTAAAAGAGATATGGACATCTTTTTCTCGGTAGAAGATCAAGAGAAAATAATTGAAACTCTAAGAGGTGAGATTGACAATCTTAATTGGATGTTAACGAAAAGTAAGAACAATGGAATGGTTCGAAAAAATGATACAAGTAACATTTAATCGTGAATAATGGGTACTAGGAGGATAAAATGAATGTAAAAGTAAAGAAACTGCATAACCACGCAGTTATTCCACAATATGCTCACGACTCAGATGCTGGGCTAGACTTAACTTGCGTCGAAACTCATACAGATTTGCTGGGTAACCTTGTTTGCGATACGGGTCTTGCCTTTGAAATCCCAGAAGGGTATGTAGGTTTATTGTTTCCAAGGTCTTCTATCTGTAAGAAAGATCTTTCTCTTTCAAATGCTGTTGGGGTTATTGATTCAGGATACAGAGGGACTGTTAAAATGAAGTTTAACATTCACGAAAAAGAAACAACATTTATCTATGGCGTTGGTGACCGTATCGGGCAACTTATCATAATGCCGTACCCGAAAATAACTCTTGTAGAAGTTTCTGAACTTGAAAGTTCCGACAGAGGAACAGGGGGATATGGTTCTACAGGAAATTAAGGTTTATGGGTATGTTCTTAGATTTTTCAAACCTTATGTATTTGTAACCTGATAAATACGGAGGTGGTTATGTTGTTAAATAATTTACCCAGTCTTAAACAATGGGAATATGCACTAGAAGGGAATAGTAAGTTTAAAGAGGATTTCCATAAAGACCTGTTGGACTCCAACGAGGATCGCATTGCACTCTTTTGTAGAGTCTGTAACCGTAACTCTCTTGAACAAGATTCTAGACCAGAATTCTACCAATGGAAGAATAGTCTTAGTTTTGAGAATATGAGGCAAGTAGAAGAGTTCTTCGGACACCCGTTAAAAGATTATGAGAAAAAGATGTTTCGAGAACAATATCTAGAGGCAGAAAATAAAAGGTTTCCACCATCGTTCATTATGGAACTTAAATTAAAGTTTAATGCTATGTTTCCAAAAGAGAAGTTTGTTAGAAGAACCTCCCTTGGAGAAATGGCTTTCTCTTACATGGATGTTATTGAGGGAGGAGAACTTGAGTCTTACATTAATTCTTACCTTAAATCTTTTCTTCACGAAGTAGTTTTTGTTTATAAGCAATGCTTTGAAGCGAAACAAAAAGGGCAAGACTACAAAAAACTTCAAATAAACTGGAGGAAACTTCTTCATAAAAGATTTATAATGAACGATTTTGCGGAGTTTCACAGAAATTACTACCACTCTAATGTTCTGGGTGAAATCTCCTCTCCATGGAAAGTTCATATGTGGTGTTATGAAGAATTAATCGCAGACTTTGTTCTTAATGCTCTTTGTAAAGACTTCAAACTGGATATAATAACTACATCAGGTGTTCCGAAACACTTATATGGAAACTACGAATGTTGGTTAGATGTTGATACTGAAACATTTACGATAGATGACTCTGTAGATAAAATGTCCAAAAGCACTTTATATAAGACTTTTGTTGAAAAGAATGGCAAACTTTGGGATGATGACTTTGTAAACTCGGTAGGGGGCACCAAATAACACCCTATACAAATATATAGAGTGAACAATACTTTGGTGACATATGAAAGTGATATTCCTGGACCATGATGGGGTTATTTGCCTTGCTGATCAATGGGGACAAAGGCGCAAAAACAAGACAAAGTTCGATCCTTTTGATACAAAGGCGATAAAGGCTCTTAACAAAGTTTTAGAATCTACTGGGGCAGTTATAGTATGTTCTTCCGACTGGCGTCTTTATGCCCCCTTAGAGGAAATGCAAACACTATATAAAGAAAGAGGTATTGTAGGAGAATTAATAGATTACACGAAAGTATATGACATTGAGCCTGAAGAGTATGGGCTTTATGGAAGAACTGCCCAAGCATCTATCAGAACAAGAGAAATAAATGATTGGGTCTCTAAGCACAAACCCCAAAAGTGGGTGGCTATTGATGACCTGAAGTTACTTGTTGAAAACTTTATGTTAACACCTTATCCGAGAGAGGGTATCAAACAAACAGGTGTTGTAGAAAAGATGATAAAGTTTTTAGAATAGTTTCGCTATAATTTTTTATCGTTATGATTGAGGGTTATCCAACAGCAGAAGAAGCAAAAGCATATGTGGAAAACATTTTGCTACACAAGGCTCTTTACCCAGCCGAAGTCGTTGTTTATCTTTTCAAAAGGGTTGCTTGGAGATTAAAAGAAGAAGATGGGAACCTTAGAACTTTACAAATTAGGGATTTATCTGCTTGGGTAGAAGAAAGGTTTCCTGTTGAGTTTATGATCGTGAATCAGGCTTTGGATGAACTTTCCAAAGAAAAGAAAATAATAGGGATGATTCAAGATGGAAGACTTAGCATTAGAAGAAGATTAGAATAAACAGTTTATACAATAAAACATTATGTTATTAAGGAGGCAACTTATGTCCAAAAAACGAGAACTTGCAAAAATTGCCAGAGAAATCCGTCAAATCAAATCTTCATTGCACAGAGAACTTATCAGAAAGTCTTCCAACAAAGGAAAAGCAACTTATTATCATGGTGACAGATATCAGGCAACCGTAAAAGGTCTTGAAGATTACTATGATATTCTTATTAAAGAAGAACTTGTTGGGGGTGCTTTTGATCATGTATTAGCAAACCTTGATAAAGATGATGAAGGTTTCACGGATTACTATTCAAAAGGTTGGGAGAAACTTTTACAGAGAGCAGCATCAAAGTTTAAATTAAATAAAGCAGAATATGAACTTCTAGTTTGGTTTCATGACAACACAGCATCTGGGTATCTGTAAAAAGGAGAGAACCATGAAAAAATTAACAGCAAAGGATCTTCTTAAAGAAGTTCAATCTATTAGGAAGCAAGCAAGTTCAGCAATCAAAAAACCCGAAGTTATTGAGTATGGTGAAGAGGAATACGATTATGAGCAATACCTAAGAGAACTTGTACAAAAGCAGGTCCTTGACAAAATGAAGGGTTCTTGGTTCGGGTCATTCCAAGGGCTGTCTGCCGAAATCGAAGGCGATAAGGTTCGTGTAAAGGTGACAGGAGAGTTTCTTTTAGATGCTAAGAAGATTCCTTGGTATGAACAAGACATTGAGCCAATCGACATGTATGAAGAGGTCGCAAGTATTCTCGGAACAACTCTAACTGAAACCGATGATGCTTATGTAACAATAGATGACGGATATTATTCCGTGGGTTTGAATCTTGATATTGCGGGAAATCCTGTCGCTGTAGACCAGCGCACAGGCAATGTGATTGTCTGGTCTAAGGATCTTTCTGGAAATGCTGACGAGGATATAGATCTGTTAGTTAGCAAAATCAGAAGACATTTTTAACAAATAAGATAAAAGAAAAAGCACTTTTCCTATCGCTAAGAAAAGTGCTTACAATCTAAACCAAAAGAGGTTCCTAGATAATAGGTTCCTCTTTTTTCTTTTCAACAATCATACACTCAGTTGTCAACATTAAAGAGGAAACTGATACTGCATTTTGAAGAGCAAGACGAGAAACTTTTGCTGGATCTACAACACCCATCTCAAACAAGTTTCCGTATTCTCCTGAACGAGCATTATAACCCCAACCAAAGTTGCCCTCATGAGACTCTTGATCTGGGTTATCGTTGTAATAATCTAAAACCTTTCGGAAAATGTACCCCTCTTCTTCACCACAGTTACGAATGATTTGACGAATAGGTTCTTGAATTGCCTTCAGAACAACTTGATAACCCAAGTTTTCTACAGGGTCCTCTAGACGTGTACTGGCAAGGTGAGAGTATGCTGCTATATAACCTGTACCCCCACCAGGAAGAGCACCCTCCTCGACTGCTGCTCGGGTTGCATATAGTGCATCTTCTACCCTTGCTTTCTTTTCTTTCATTTCAAGTTCGGAGTTAGCACCTACACGAATAACTGCAACCCCTCCAGAGATTTTTGAAAGTCTTTCTTGAATTTTCTCTTTATCATACTCAGAAGTAACAGAACCCATTTCATTTTCAAGGAACTTGACCCTTTCTTTAATGGAGTCTTGAGAACCACCTCCACCCAGAATCAAAGTAGAGTTCTTGGTAATGGTCACTTTATCGCAGGTACCAAGATCAGCAAGTGTTAATTCACTCAAACTATGAACTTCTTCTTGAACAAACTTTGCACCAGTAAGGATAGCGATGTCTTCTAAGATAGCCTGTTTCTTTTCACCGAACCCAGGAGCCTTAACCCCAGACCAATCAAGTCTTTGTTGTACTCGGTTCATCAATAAACTTTGTAAGAAATCTCCAGTAATGTCTTCAGCGATAACAAGTAAAGGTCGGCCAGTTTGGAGAACTTCATTTAATAAAGGTAAAGCATCACGAACTTGGGTTAGTCTACGGTTGTATACAAGAATATATGGCTTTGTGTATTCAACAGTGCCTTTTTCAGGAACATTAATGAAGTGTGGGCTTAGATAACCACGGTCAAAGTCAAGTCCCTCAATAGTTTCAAGTTCTGTTTCGGAAGTATGGCCATCTTCAATAGAGATAACACCTGTGGTTCCGACTATATCCATTGCTTCCGCAATAAGGTTCCCGATCTTTTCATCTCCATTAGCAGAAATAGTTCCGATTTGACCTATTTGCTCAGTGGAATGAACTTCTTTTGAATTGTATTTGAGGTAGTCGCAAACATCAGCGCAAGCAATGTCCATACCTTTTTTCATACCCATAGGATTATTTCCGGCCACTAGAAGTTTTAATCCTTCAGTATAGATGGCTTGGGCGAGAACAGTAGCAGTAGTTGTACCATCACCTGCTAGTTCGGCTGTTCGGGCAGCGACTTCTTTAACCATTTGAACCCCAAGATCTGCATAAGGATCTTCAAGGGAAATCTCTTTGGCCACGGAAACTCCATCTTTTGTAATCAGAGGACTTCCATAGGGTTTTTGAATCACCACATTGCGACCTTTGGGTCCCAAAGTGACTTTTACGGCATTAGCCAGAGTATTCACCCCATCGAGTATTTTTTCTCTTGCTTCTTGGTTGAAGATCAGTTGTTTCGACATATACATTCTCCTTAGAATAATGTTGTAGTTGTAGTTTGTCTATATCCTGATATAAGGTCGCATCAGAATAAGTAAAGCAGAGGTCTGCTATTGCTTTTGGTTTTATAGAATGATCAAAAAGGTTGTTCAACCAAACCGGAACTTCACCAGGAACACCCAGTTCTTTCAAATACCTTTGTTTCATCATATTATAACTACCCTCTGGGATGGTTCTTCGGGTTGCTCCAGACCTCAATTGATCTTTTTTAAGGATAGCATTAACTTCCTTGCAGGATTTTCCTGCTGCAACTCCAAGAGTTATTATTGCTCTTTCACCTGACGTGTAATTTCTCATTTTATGTTTCTCCTATTGCGTGTACATATTTAAGTTTATCACCCAAAGTCAATTCTAGTTTAAAACATTCAGATTTATAATTTTTTATCATATTTCCCAAACTTTTTGCAATAACATTCAACTCAAGGCTTTCTAGTACAACCAAGTCTAAAACATTGAGGCTTTCAAGAACCTGAAAAACGGGCAGGAGAGGGTCTTTAGATGACACGAATACCTTTCCCCCTAGAAGTTCTTGAAAACCTTTGTCAAGTTCTTCAAGGTTGTTAAAACTGCTCATCTCTAAAGAAATGCCTAACTTCTCACCAAAAAGTTTATGGTTTGGGTGTTTAAATATGCACTTCAAAGGGGTAAGAGAAACTTTGTACATCAGATCTCGCCAAGTTCCTTTAAGACTTGTTTAAAGAAATCGATGTCTTTTCCGGGATAATAAGTAGCAGCAATGTTCGCATCGTCGTTGCCGGCAATAATGTCACGAAACTCATTTACACTGCCTGAGTATTGCCCATAAGAAATCATTTTCATTAATTTGAAGTGTGCAACCACACTTTCTACTGTTTTTTCTTCCATAATGTTCTCCTGTGTAATAAAGAATACCCTTAGATAATATAATGTACTGGGTTTTGCTCATTCCAACCGATAACATGGGCTCCTGTCATTGCAGGATCATACATAAACTGAAAAGTTGTTCTAGGATTACCTTTTTCGTCTCGTTCAAATGTGTAGTCTATTATAACCCCTCCAACATAAGCAGGAGACACCCTTGTCTCACATAAAATTAAAGTTTCCCCAACAAGATCTTTCGCCTTTTCTTCAGAAACCACCCAAGAACCTGTTTCCATCACAGAATCTTTTTTCGGTTTTAACTCTGAAATGTCCCATATGGGTTCGATTAAATTCAGTTTTCTTCCTTGTCTGCATAATAGTGCTAGTTTCATTTTTTCTCCATTTTGATATATGACTCTGGGTATATGACTGGAACACCATTTAATTTTTGCACTGGCTCAGACTTTATAGAAAACCCTAGATTTCTTAAGTCAGTAAGGTATCTTCTAAGTGTCCTTTCCGTTATGTTGTATCTCTTTAGAACTTCAGACCTTAATTGGTCTTCTTTTTCTAGGTCTAGATACAACAAAAGTAGGGTTTGTGCTTTATTATATGGCATTTCAGACCTCCCAAATAACATTACTTTGAAAGGTCGTAGATTAAACCCTATTCTAATTCTAAGATGTTTCCTGGATGAAACATCTTGCCGAATTGTCTGTCTACACAGGAGGAGGCATTTGAAAACACTGTTTGTATATAGGGAACTGTTTTTGTTCCTGTGTTTTGTATCTCTCCAGAGTTATGTATATGGCCAAACATATGAAGTTTGGGCTGCAACTCAACAACTCTGCTCCATAAAGAAGGACATCCGCAAACATCAATGCTACCATCATGATTATGCGTAAAATCTAAAATGTTCCTAGGTGGGGTATGCGTTATTAAAACATCAACTTCTTTGGGTATCTCAGCCCAAATCTTAGGCATGTCCTCTTTTTCTAACATAAAAGACCAATTATGGTACATGGGGCAATGCGCAGAACCCCAGAATAATTTTCCCTCTATCATTACGGAACTATTATGCAATAGATGCACACCTTCATCTAAGAAGTCTTCTTTATCGAAGATGCCTTCTTCTATAGAGGAATCATGATTCCCAGGAACAAAAACTTTATGTTCTATTGGCAGACCAGAAAACCATTCTAGAAATTCTCTCATTTTCTTGGCATTCTTTACAGGGTTCCTGGAGTTTGTGGCATCTCCTGAATGTACCACTATATCTATGTTTTGTGGTATTTCGAACCACTTGTGGTATCCGTGTGTGTCTGATATGTGCCATATCCGCATATTAGAACCGTTTGAATAAAGCCATCCAAGCATCAGGGTTCGCACTTAACCAGTTGTCTATTTTGTCAAGACCTTTGTCTAAGAAACGAAGTTGGGCGATCACTGTAGATTTGAAGCCATCATCTAAATCAGGACCTTTATAGTCATAAAGGTCGTACATATCCTTTGCATCCCCAAAACCTGCCTCCCAAATGGCAACATAACTTTCTTCTTCGTCAAGAATACTGAAAATTGCAGTATAATTGCTAAGATCATCACTCGGAGAAACCCTCAATATACTTGGAAGAAAATTATATTCAGATTGAACTGTAACTTCAACATCAAAATCGTGTTTTTTGTACAATTGCTTTATCTTTTTCTCCAACACTTTCAAAGAAACAGTCAATTCTTTTAGCATTTGCTTTCCTTCAGGAAAAGCAGTAAGTGTTGCAGAACTATTTGCAGCATCACCCAATAAGTGCATCCACCAAGGAACATTCTGACCAAAAGGAAAGAATATTTCTCCACCCTTTGAGTTCTTTTTCCAGTATTCTTCTATTTGATCAACTTCTGCAGGGCTGAATAACCCCGCAGTCTCGTTCAAAAGTAATGCTTGATTTTTTGATGCCTCGTCAGAGAATGCCAGTTTTAGCATTTTCTCTCTATAAGACTTCGCAACTTTAGATATCAGTTTTCTATTCATGGTTAATTCCTCAATATGGTTCGGAAAGTCTTAGAGAAGAAGTATTTTTCTCGATTAGATCTCGCTGTTCTTATTCTTCTTCGCATTATGAACCTCCTTTGATTACAATAACCTATCAATATAAAAGAGTTATTGTAGTCTTTTAGGGTCTTCAAAGCCCAAGTTTGCTGCTTTTTCCCATGTATGGGTAGTTCCGTTATTCCAAGAAATGTATAACATCAACCAACTGTTTTCCATTTTCTGATCAATAACAATTCCGAAACGAACAGACTTTAACCCTATCGCTTGCCAACATTGATTTCCAACATAGTTATTCATTTTACAAACCTCTCTTATTTTTGACAACTCTTCAAATAATGTGATGCCCCATCCAACTTGAGGATAGGGGTCTTCTTCAACTCTGTCTCCGTGTAACAATCTGTATGATATGTTTTCTCCGTCAGTTATCTTGGCTAAACTAACCATTTCTGATACTTGTATTCTTTCTATCATGTTTATTATCCATTTCTTGTGTTGGCGCATCCATCATATAATGCTCTAGGTCTTCTAATCTTAATGATTTAAGATCTCCGATCAAAAGTAACTCTTCGACCCAATAATCTTCGACACCCAAAAAGGTGGATGCCTCCGATAAACTTAAAGTTTCTTCTACTTCTGTAGCCTTTTCTAATTTGTTTTTATTTTGTATCTCTCGCATAAAACCTTCACTATCAGTTCAGATATAGATTTATCATAAACTGAAGATTCTATTGAGATCTTCTCTGCAACCTCAACAGGTAACATAACCGCAACTCTTGCTTTGTTACCATACCGATTCATTCCCGGAGTCTTACTGCATAGTTTCTGTAATAAGAAATCTTGGTACTTTGTTAATTGGTTTGATCTAGTCCATCTGGGCATCTTTTTCCTCTTCAAGATAAAATGGTTCGTCACCAAACTCTTCGACGACTTTTTGATGTTCTGGGTCTAACTTGACAATCATATCTCTCATAGGTTGTAAGTATTGAATCCAGTCATTCGGGTCTTCAGGCTTGAACCCTTTGTCACCAAAACTCCCTATCTTCATGTTGTGTGCTCCGGCTGTTATTGTATCAATCATTAACTGTTCTTTGTTTAATAGATCGCACAGAACTGTTCTCAAAGCAAGTTCTACAACAAACATTTCTTTATCCGTTAATTCTAATGTGGCCATAACTTCAAACACCCAATAAAATAAAAATGGTACACCCAGAGGGATTCGAACCCCCGACCCACTGCTTAGAAGGCAGTTGTTCTATCCAACTGAACTATGGGTGCAAAAGTGATGGTTGATTTTGATTATCCTGCTCAACTAACCGAAGGATACAAGTCCAACTCGAGCCAACCACCTTGAGCATATCTTCTAACGAAGACTTTACATATTACCTACGCAAGATAAGAATAAACCCCTTTAAAGAATTTGACCGTCTAAAACAGGGATTTCTTTGTATCTCTTTCGCCAAGTCGGAGCGAACTTCCACTTGATACTATCTAGTATTTCCAACTCTTCTTCAGAACAACCCCAATCAATATGTCCTGCCTCGAAGTCTAGAAAAGTTATTTCCTGTTCTCTTGTTTCAAATACTGGCACAAGTTGCTGGCCAGGACATTCGTTCCAAGAATGAAACCACCAACCAAATAACAGATGCTCAAGACCCATATTATATAAGTGCCAGTTGTCTTTCCAGAAACTTTCCCATTCTTCCCCCTCCAGAGAACCTCCGGAATACCAAGGCTGTATTCCTGTCGTGTATGGAATACAGTTCTCTTTGCAGTACTCCACCATATCGGTGACGGATAACTTCCCTTTTGCGTAAAGTCTTCTTAAGAAGAGATTCCCTAAATGTTTTGTTGATAGATAGCCCATTATACCACCTCCTTGGCGTAAAGTTTTAAGATTCTTTCAGGTAAGTACACACCATACTTTTCTCCAAGTTTCTGTAGGATAGATTCTAGGCTCATGCTGCCTCCTGAAGACGGAATTCTTTAAGTTGTTCCTTCATGCTAATATCAGCACGACGATCGGATGGCTTGGCCGGACGACCGAACATTCTCTCATAGTTCTTCCAAATCGTAGTGTCAATTGATTGGCAAATATGAGACTCATTTATACCATCCCAAGTGCTAAATCTACGAACCACTGCTTTCTTTCGAACTTGATAATGGTGCCTTCTTTTGGCACGAGTCATATCTTTCATAGCAACCTCCTAGTTTTCGTTACATATACATAAGGTTGCTAATTTTTCAAAACATACCAATAAAGAATAAAAAATTATAAAAGACCTCTTTTTAGAGGTCTTTTAATTAAGTCTATGGGTTGCGTTCAAGACCCAATATATCCGCCAGGACCTTGATTTTCTATAAATGACTCCATTTCAGAAATAGCCGAAATTAACCATCGATACCTTTTATCTATTTCTGTTTTCCAATCATCCGAAAAAGAACCAATTGGAAGCATTCCTGAGTTCCAATCTGAGAAATCACCATTAGGTGACATGTAAAAAATCCCCGCATGACATTGATAGTCTCCATCTGTGTAGAAAAAGTTCGCAAAGACATCATCTTCTTCGCCATTAGTGCTTACCGCAGTCACATCTTGTAAAACACGATTCCCATAGCCCATCTGTCTTATTTTGGTTCTCTTAAAATCAACTTCCTGGTTTTGAAGCATTTCTGACAAAAAACCTCTTATGTTTTCCGCTTTACTATTCAAATAATTCGCTATTTTTCTCGCTTCTCGAGAGTCGGTTTGCCTGTGTGCGTATGCTCTTAAAAGATTAAGCCAGTATGGGTATGGATTCACTCTCCACGACTCGCCATTCGCAAAATACAAAATTGCCTGAGCATCATCTATTTCTTGTTGAGTTAATAAACCCACACTTTCGTTCAAAGCCACTGCTTGGTTAAAACTTTCTTCGTCATTTGACCTCAATAGAGTCAAAAGTTTTTCTCTATGCCCAGCATATCTTCTTCTATGGTTTCTTCTACGCATCTTAAATCTCCTTAAAGGTTTAACAATATATGAAAGACTATAATCATTCTATTGTTTATGTGTATTTCGTTATTTTTCCGGTGAAACCGACTCGGCGCATTTCTTCCCGCCACTCTTTGCCGTGCCAATAAATCTTCTTTGCCCAGTATTTCTCTTTATTCTTTATGAAGCAACTATGGTGACACATTTCATGTAACATAGTTTCTCTTTGTTCTTTTAAAGGCATACTTACATTGATCACTATTTTGTACTTTTCATCAACGTCTTCATCTTCGTGTAAAGGGTTAAAGTACTCTCCGCAACATGGGTATTTCTTTGAGCCTATTATTTCAAGTTCGGGTAAAAGACTTCCCCAATACTTCCAATTGTATTCGTCGAACATCTTCTTTAATCTTTTGTTCAAGGAAGATACTCCTGAGAATAATCTCTACACTTATTTGAAAAGTATGCCTCAAAGCGCAGAAAACTCCTTAACAGCCTTGCAACTCTTGACCTTTCGTACCTATAAGGCACTCGACGATAAAGGCTCCCCAAGGCTCCTGAGAACTTTCTGCAAGTCGCCAAGAATAAATATACAAGTATGTGGATAATCAACATGTTTTTGCAATTAAGTTTTTGTATTTTGTTGTAGACCAACCATGACTTCTATCGAAGAAATGCACTTCTTTGCAAAGACCATACCCTGTGTAATCTGTTCTTTCTTTGTAATCATCACCGAGTAATCTAACATCAAAAGGATAACTCTGTAATATAGAAACCAATTCAGACTCGTAAGTATATGTAACTATATTATCAACATAACGGATGCCTTCAAGAACTTCTTTTCTTTCTTCCAAGGTTAAAATTGGTTTGAGTTTCTCTGGCCTTTCAATGCTTGGGTCAGAGTGCAGTGCTATCACAAGTAAGTCACATACATTTTTTGATTCTTTAAACATCTTCATATAACCAGGATGGATCACGTCAAAGTTTCCAGCCAAAATACCAATTTTCATATACACTCCTTTATGAGTTGGGCTCCTCTTTTTCAGGAAACCCATGCAACCATTGCCACCTTTTTCTTACTTCCAAATAGTTTTCTTGACTGTCGAACAGATATGCTTCCCTTTCCGCACGGATAGCATAGTATGCTTTACTACCATCTTTGTGGTGCAAATACTCACATAAATAGTCCCATAAGTAGAGCAGTAAGAAACCAACAAACCCAGTTTCAACATACTGTTGGAAATGGATGGTCTCGTGCCTTCTTGTTCTTTCATTCATCACCCCCCTTGCTATTACTATAAAGCCCAGAGTGATCGCCCCTATTTCTATGGGAGCGAAGTATGAAAGCCAAACAGGTATTCGACTATTTTCTATAAATATGGGTTTCCAGTTTTTCATATAACCAACACGAAACTTCTAGAGTTTTCTTCTACAACTGTTAACTTCAATACTGTGGGAACCTTTACCCCAAGAATCTTCGATAAGGTTTGATGCGGTCTTTTCTGCAAACAAACTCTTAATGTCTCATCCTTGGAAATAGACTCTCGAACAAGTTCTTTTATTCCTTCAGAACCTATTTCCGCAAAGAGGGCACTTATTGTAGGCTCTCCTCCAACCAATGCTCTTAAATAATCTTTTGAAACTTCTTTTTCAGATGATCCGTAAGGTTCATAGATGGTTTTTTCTCTTAGACCCAGTTTATTGAACACATCACTTCTTGTGTACAAACCTTGAGGATTAATAGTCGTCCCATCAGTAGAGTCTATGAAAAGGTAGTTACAAGCATCATTAGAAATAGCACCGTCATGATACATACCTGCACCAAAAGAAACATTGTGTTCCGTGACATTCCAATAAGAATAATCCCCACAAGAACCTGAGTCTTGGTGGTGATAATAACTACACCAGTAAGACTTATTTCTGTCATAAAACATTTGCAACCAAGAAGTTATGTCTGATGTTATTTGCGCATCTGGCTGCCACTTAACATTATAACAATAATCTTGTAAGTTTCTCTTCCAAATAGACCTGTCTACTCCTACAATTGCTGGGTTTAAAAGAATTTCAAACTCAGGATTTGTTTCTGCAGGAAAATCTATAGTGGCTAAATCTGACAGTTTACAAGTTTGCCCCTCATAAGTGAAAACTGTGTCCCAATACTTTATCGGGTCTTGGTAATACACTGCTAGTTGTTGATCTACATCTTTAGATGCAATCATAAATCTGGTAGTTAAATCTGAAAAAGTCGCTGCCATATCCGGAGGTGGGTTATTCCCCCAACCGTCTACAATGTTACATAAAACTGTTGCCCCGAAAGCACCAACAGGTCCCAACTCGGAAGCAATCGCCTCAAAACCACCCGTTAACAGATCTTGCACAACTTTCAAACCTTTGTCGTGGTCATCTTTTTGAGACAGTAAAACATAACAGTTTCCAATTTTAGGATTACCGTACACATAAACCTTATCGTTAAACTGTTGCATGTTAGACAAGTTTCTTCTTACTTTTTCTATCTGATCTGTAGTTGGCTCTGACATTATTTATCCTTTATGATTAGTTTTTGTTGTATATGACTTACTGTTAAAGGGCTGTCTTTTGTGTAATTATGACAACCGAAACAGTTGGGAATGTAAGACTCGGAACCTTGTTGAAAAGTTTCCATTGTTGTATTGGTTAATTCCAAACTACCTCTTTGCGGAGAGTTTGAATCCGCAGGTCCCTGCTTACTATCTACTGGTAGTTTTCCTGACTCGGCACCACCTTTTGTCCAAAGACCTCCAACCATTTGATAATTAGACCAAATGTGCATAGGATTATTCTTAGGGAGTTTTGACAAATAACCCTTTTCGCCAACAAGTTGTTGGTTTAACTCGACGATCGCTTTGAAGTTGGCCGAGTTATCGTTACCATTTACCGATTCTTTATATTGGTTACCATAAGCATATTTTTGGCATACATTATTCGAGTGGTCAGTTATAGGGATAATATCATCGTGTTCATTAGGGATGTTAAAGTTGTACTTAGAACATTTCTCAGAAACCTCATAAGGTGCAGATGATTTGTTCTCTCTTAAACACTTTACTGCTTCAGGACTAGCGAAGTTCCATTTTTGTTTTTGATCAGAACCATCGCAAAGTGGGGCATTGTCTTTATGTTCCCATGTAATCCAAAGCATTTCCGGGTGGTTAGGAGTCCAGATAGCCATATGCATACCTACCATACCAAGAACAGTTCCGTCTTCGAGAACTATTTTATAGTGCGTATTTGAATCTTCTTTCAAGATCATCCAAGAAGTTTTAATCTCAAGTGTTCCTGGGACAAAACCTTTTTCCGTTGCCGAACATAACTCTTTTGAATAGTAGACGCCATAGTAAAGTATATTTCCGTTTTGATCATAAAGGGCACCACCGTCCGCCTCTACATGCTCAAACTTGTCAGACTTTATCGTTCTTGGTTCCATTTGATCTATAAAGTCGTCTTTACCCATCAAATCTAAAGAGCATTGACTAGAACCACCATCAGGGTCATAAACTCGGTTTGTCTCGAAAACTCTTTCTTTGGGGTTTGATTGGGCAGGAGATGTTTGCGCCAAAAACCACTGCCAAGAAAATTGATAGAAGTCACAGAAACTTTCAGTTTCAGGAACTTCGTTGGGTTGGGTTGGGTTTGTGATCCACGAGATATCAGCAGAGCAAACATCAACAGGTGGTTCTGGTGGTTTCGGACAACCCCAAAGAATTAATGCTAATAACATATTTGTATCCTTATATCCTCAGAGAGAACATCTTTTTTCTTAATCAAATAAGTCAAAAAGCCAATGTTCTTTGTTAATTTCAATGTCTTCTTGATTTTGTTCTACCCGATAACGAATCTCGTCAAGATCTTCCTGCGTTAGAAGAAGATCTAATTCTTCATCGTCAAGGCATAACTTTGCGCAAATGTAGTAGTTGTCTTCGTTAGCAGTTTTCCAGTTGTTGTGCACGAAAGTAAATTCACCATTATCAAGGTTCCACTCTAAATCTTCAGTGTTTGTGTTCGCCCTGTCTATGAACTCTTCTAACTCATTATGGGTTAAAAGCCAATACTCTTCCTCACCATGTTGTTCTTGGATCTTACAAAACAAATATGTACTATTGGCACCAAACTTCTTGTTCAGGTTGTTTATTTCTTTAATATCACCTCTAGACATTTGCACCTCCTATCATAGATAAGAGGTGTATAATGTGTCTATTGGTCTTTTACTTGGAAAGTGTGCACTTGAGTCTCATAACTTGGTATCTTTTCTGTTCCACCAATAGGGAGGCCAAGTTGTTCTACGATACTTTCTCGAATAGATGCTAGGTTATGCGCATTTGACCAAGTTTTTCCTGGTCTAGTTATTCCTGCACAAATCCATAAGAATACTCTGGAACTCACCCACCTGTAAATTGGTCTTCCATGCTCCATCTCCATATCAAGAGGACACTCTTCGGAATTAAATGAATACTTTCTCTTGCGGAACTCGGCAGCATTTTCATCTGTTCTTCGAATTACCCGAAGATAATAGTAGATGTAATTCTCTACCGTGTTAGAACTCATACCCATACATCTTGCTATCGTATTCGGGTGCCACATACCGTTTGGAGCCTTTTCTAATCCCTCTTGACCTAACCCTTTAATCAGTTCTTCGAACCTCTCAACAAGCCCATCAGGACCTCTCAGGATCTTATTCAGTATAACTCTTTGGATCGAGTTAATGTCATTTCGTTTAGAAACAATTTTCGGTTTGGGTTCAAACCTTTTCTTTGCTTTACGGACTTTCATGTACTTCCTCCTATTAACGAGTACAAATACATAAGGTTTCTAAACAAAGAAAACATACCCTCAACAAAAAGAATTGATTAATTTAAGTATAATGCTTCTTGTTTTTCTACAACCATTCTTTTCTTCAAAAGAGTTTCTATGGCATAATTAATATCTTCGTCGTCGTAATAGGAAGAATAACTTTTGAAAATATAATTGAAACCAAGACCGTTTCTTCCCGAATCTTTCACTTCTTCGTATATGTCCGACTCCAACTCGGTTAGAAGTGCTGCTTTGATTTGCTTAATTTCTTCAGCAATTTTACTCAGTTCATTTCCAATCTTGATATGGCCATAAGGAAGACCTTGTCGATGTAAATCTCTTCTCTCAAGTAATCTTTTGCTAACTTGCTTGGCCATTCCTTCAAGTTTTTGAAAGTAATAGTCAGCAACATCGAATAAAACATTGGCTGCTTCTTTATCTTTTGCCGCAAGTTGTTGAGAATAATAATACAAAGCAGTTGCCCTTGTGAATAACTTTCCTGGCTTTTTGATACTTTTTAATGCTGACATTAAAATTCTACTTGCTGCATATATATCTCCCCCAGACCTGCTCAAAGCACTTTCAATTCTCTTAAAGTCTTTATCAACTGACTGGTGCAAGTTCCCTATACCATACAACTCATTCAAAAGTACGAACTCTTTAACCGCAGGAAAATTCCGAGCGACATAACTGTTAAGGAACTTATCTGTCCAAAAGTAACCATAACTGTTTTTACCACTTAACTCTTGAAACAACTGCAATTTTTGTAGTAAGACCGAACGACTATCTTCTTTAGAAGGAACAGTATGTACTTTTAGGTCGTCATCAGTTATTATTGGTCTGTCTTTTGAAGATTGTATTTGTCTTTTCAAAGTTTCAATTTCTCGAGAAATCTTTCTCAATTCTTTGTTTGGCATAGGAGACTCCTTTTGTTTTGCACTTATTTTTCTAAAACCATCATTATATCCCGCAACATAAGCATTGTAATCCTCGTTGCTGTTAAACCTTCTTCTTGGAGGTATATCTCTACCATGACCAGTTTCAGAATCAATCTCTCCTTGGTCATATCCTTCCTGATATTTTATTTCTTCGTTTTGAGATCTTGAAGACTCTCGAGTCTTGAAAGGAATAACAGAAGGATCTTCTCCTCTTGGTAATGCTGCGTTAGATTTCCCGTAGTCCGGAAGGGAAGAAAGAGTCTTATTATCTGGCCCAAAATAGGCTGTAGGGAAATCTGCCTTTTTCTTGGCATATTCCTGAACAACCCTAGACTTTTTTGATAATGATTTTTCCATTATTATTTCTTACTTCTCTTGTATGATTCCTGTTAATCTTGGTACTCAGGATCGAGTCCCAACATATTTGCTATCTGTATAAATAATTTATTGTGAGGTTCCGGAGAATGTACATTTGCAACGCATAAATGTATACACTCATGTAAAACTACCTGATTTAGATAAGAAGGGTCGTCATTTTCAAGCGCATTTGGCCCAATAGTTATAACCGTATAAGGTCTCCGGTCAGTCGGTGGCTCGTTCAACCCTATTGTTCCTGGCTTTAGACGAACCTCAGAAAATCCGATAGAAACTCCTTCGAGGTAAATGTTATCTTTTTCCTCTCCTGTTATTTCTTCAACAGCATCTAAAACTTTTGGAAGAGTTTTTGCTAAGAGAGGTCTGAGAACTTTTAGAGTCAGTAATCTTCTTTGTTGAAGTTTCTTTAAAGCATCTCCCCAAGGGAACCCATAATCAAGAAGTCCTGATACAATTTGCTCTGTATAGTAATAAGTCCTAAGCCAATGATCTTCAATTTCAGGACCTGTTGCAAAATCTTTATTTCCTCTTCTTGGAAAAGTTACAGTGTTCATTGTATAAAAGTTATTATGTGACACAACTGTTCCAATAACTGTTGTCACATCTTTCTTCTGAGGCTCTGGAACATTTACTACAAACCCAGTAGGGATAACACCTATTTGACAAACAGGTGCGCAAGATGCTAACTCAAAACAAAATGCTTCCACACCGTCAATAATTGGTAACCAGTAGTCTCTTTGTTGCCCATAGTGTCTTATACACTCTCTAACAGATATAGAAGTAGCAGTTGGGGGCTGTACATCTTCAAGAACATCTCTATGTATATAAAAGTCTTTTAGGGAACCAATTGCTTTCTTCCCTTTGGCGGAAACTTGAAGGCCAACAACTTGCCCGTAACGGAGGATAACTCCAGTCACTGTGGCAACTTCACCAATAAGGGATGTGAAGTCTCCTCCAGCCACAGGGGACACCTCTACCTTTTTACCAACAAGAGGGTTATTAAAGGTAATGTCGGACCGATAATCTGCCTCTAGAGGTAGTTCTCGGTCACCGACAAGTAAGTTTGCTGCTCTTTTATAGTTCATGTTATCTCAAATCGAAAATCTTTTTCGCGTCATAAACTACATGGTTCAACAACCTCTTGACATCGTAATATACATACAGTTCATAGTCAAGACTCCAACCCCCTTCATCCGGATCGTGGAGATATAGAGAGGGGATATAAACAGGGGCATCTATTGAACCCCCAACATCCTCATCAGTAGTAACATCCACAGACACCCAAAAGTCTTCGATTTCCCCCTTTTTAGAAAGTTCATCCTTTAGAAGACAATAATCACCAGAAATCTTATCTTTTTGCGAGTAAGTTCTCACAAGTTTAAGACCAGGAAACTCGCTTTTCAAAGCATTTGTCACAGGAACAAGAGACCTTTTATTGAGGTTAGACGTCTTTTTTAATTTTCTAACCTCTTTGAGGAGAATCTTTGCAGTTAGTTTTTTCATGGTCCCCTCCTAGTATGGTTTAGTTTTCAATACAAACTTTCGAAAGTTCTGTAAATCTATTTGTATGTTGCCTGTATATTTAGAACTTTGTTCATCAAGATATAATCCGTCCATGTCCCCAGCATCTAAAAAAGAATAGTTCATGCCAAATTGAAGCGACGCCATCCATTCCCCATCACTGATACTCTCTGAAACTCCAAACTCTTCCGCATATATTTCGGATTTGGTTTCTCTTGCAAGGTTCTTGAGAAAACTTTCGATTTCCTTTTTGTAAGGTCTTGGATCCAAATACCAAGGTTTGGCTGCTAGTTTCTTTAGTTGTTGTACTTCTTTGAGAAGTGATTTTGCTGTGCGTATCATAATTGTACCCCTAATTTAGAAACCATATACATGGTCATTTATTTGTCTTTTGATTTCTTTCATTGCCATTCTAGACAACATAAAAGTGTCTTCCAAGAAAAGGTGGTGGTTTACAAGAACCTTTACATATCCTGTTGGCTCAACAATAAACTCAAAAAGATCTTCCGTATCATTCAAGAAAACAATTTTATCTTTGCCCTCTAGACTCCCCTTATCTTGAAAATAAGTTCTAAGTTCTCCGAATAAATCTTTTTGAAAGTTTCCGTCTCTGGCAGTTTTCGTATGGGCACCGTGTTTCATATATTCTAAAACAGCAGTTAGCATTCCAGATGCTTGGGCCAGTTTATACTCAACCCAATCAGGGAGTGGTGTGTCTGCGTCAATCATCTCTTGTAACATCTCAGAATGTTCTATCATTGAATTAAGGGCTTGCACACTCATATATGACTGCGTATCTCCACCAGACTCTTGTAGGGCGAAATCTTCTTCTGAGGAAGATTCTTCTTCAGATTCCTCTTCCATAAAATATTTCTTTAAAAGTTCTTCCATGTTTGCTTTCCTAAGACTTGAGTATAAAGTAGAGGCAGATTTAGAACGTCCGCCAAAATAAGAAAAAAGATCAATATCAACATTTAGATCAACGAAAATAAATGGTCCGTACTCATAATGTTCATAGCCAGGTTCATCGGAATCTCCCCCAAAAATCTCTAAAGAGTTGATCCTTGTTATTTCTGGTTGCTTTGAAACCCAACTCTTTACTTTTCTTTCTAACTTTGCTTTGAAACCTTTAAGTTGTTCTAAATAAGACTTAGAAGTTTCAATTGCAAAGTTTGAAACTTCTTTCCTTTGCTTGGGGGTTATAGACGGTAGGATAATGTAGCCAAACAGACTATTACCATATACATCCTCGAAACCCCATTTCTGAGATTTATTTGCAGGTCTCCAACTTTCTGGTTCGTTAGCATGAGACTCATTTCCAAAAGACTCGCAAAAAGAAGCCCAACTCTTTGCTGTTTTTTCTACTGCAATCCAAAGAGGACTACTTTTCTTTGAGAGTCGGTTAAGTATATCTTGAGTAATCTCTTTTTCCGATAAGAGATTCAAAGTATCATTCAAAGAAATCGCTTGTGTGACGGAGGCAACATCTCCATTAACAATCAACGATTTCAATGTTTCTTTTCTTTCTTCTGTTGTTTTAAGTCTAGACATGTCAGATCTTCTTGGATTTCATTTAACATTTATATTTGTGTATAAACAGTCTATTGCTTAAAAATGCGATCTCCCTTTCTAGTGAGTTGGATACCCGATTTCTTAAGCCAATAAGGTGGGTATGATTTTGTCCAAGCGCAGGAGATGGCAGTCAGTTCTTCCGTTAATTGTTTTTTGTAACTTTCAAATGGGTCTTCTTTCCACCAAATATTTGGAACTTCAAGTTCTAAATCCTCTTCTTCTTTTCCACACTCAAACAACATTATTAAAAGTTTGTTGCATAAAGATATAGGACCAAACTCTTCAGGAAAATCATCAACACCAAATCTAGACTCATATTCTCTAATCAAACAATCTGAATACATACCCAACCAAATCGCCCTTTCTTCTTTTGCTTGAGCCCATACTATTATTTCATTAGAAACGGGAGCAGGCTCGCCATACATAGGATCGGTAACGCCAAACCCTCTGACTAGATAAGATAAAATACTTGATACATGGGTTATTTGAAGTAGAAGATGCTGATCGCATAGAGTCTCAGCGCAGACTACAGGATCTTTATCTGTTAAAAATATGTCAGTCATTTTTTTTCTCCTTTCATTTTCCGTATAACCTCTTTTGCTTCTTCTAAAGACTCCACAGGCATCAAACTTCCTTCCCCTACCACGTACCAGCCATCATGTAGTTTGAGTGGTCGGAGGTGTCCTCTTGTATCTATAGAAATACCGTCACTGAACCTTAACATACTATTTCTCCTTATTGAGCAATGGTATTGGTATTATCCATTACCCAAGTGTTATGAAAACCCTCAAGAAGATTGTTTATCAAGAATCCTCCTATGGAGGATTCTTTTTCCATTTCCACAGTTTTTCCGGAAAAGTTTCTTTTTCCATTTTCATCAACCACAAGTTCTGCAATCTTTGTAAAGAACTTATTTCCGTCATACCCAATCATTAAAAGGTTGTCAACAGTATTTTCCAATGTGTATTCCTTATGTTCGGGGTTTTTTGAGCCATTTCTTTTCATAAAGTCAATGTGGTAAAGGAAATCCATCACAAAACCAACATTATCTATTTCGTTTGAGTTGCCAAAAGAACCTTTCCAAAGTGCTTTTGTTTCAACGAGTATATATATTGCTTTTGGTGCTCCAAGATCGGCATGAACTCCCCTAAGCAACTTTCCGTGATTTTTCATGGGAATCATATCCCAATCATCCCCACCTATTTCCAAACTATGTACACCCGAATCGTTGCACCACCAATATGCTGGCTTAATTCGCCCCTTGTGTCCACTCATTTTATCAAAAGCAAGCCCAAATACTTCATTTAACATACGATTTCTCCTTTAACTGCAAAAGTTTCTATTTCAAAATCCCCCTCATCTGCAGGCTCAAAACGGATTATTCCATCATCACCCCAAAGAACAACATCGCCATCTTCCCAATCTTCAATTTGGACGAACATATCGTCATCCCAAACGGTATCGAATACATCGATTTCAGCACACATATCGGGAATATGCTTTAAAGCCCATTCTCCTACTTGACGAGGGGTTGCTGCTTTTGGCACGAAAAGTGCCACTCTCTCGCATTGACTTACAAACCACATAACCAACTCCTTATATTTAATAGGTTACATATACATAAGGGTTGCGGTATAATGAAACATACCCAAAAAAGGAGAAAATATGATTAAACTTGTTTCTTACAGAGGTTCTTTTGTAAACCCTGAATGCTTAGAACCCCTGCACAAGTTAAATGCTAGGGGGAAAGAGGCAGGGTGGAAATCTCTTAAAATAGATGCATGTTCTTTTGGATCCGAAGAGTTTCTTCCTCTTTCTGCCTTACATAGTGGGAGAGAATTTCATATTCAAATAGATGCGCCCATAGAAAGCCTGTGGAGTGTTGCTGTTCCTCTTGGGTTTATCCCTTGGAACCGTTATCCTGTAAATGACAAGAATGCGCACATATTTCACTATTATGGGAAATGGGCTCCACTTATAGACTTCTTACATTCGGAAGGAATGGGCGAATATGCTTGGGGATCTTTTTGTTGCGCGTCCCTTTTAGAAATAGGTGCTTGGAAAGGGGATAAACCTCTTGAAAGAACAGTTCAAATGCATCTTCACAGATTAGGTATCCACTGCGGACCCATAGATGGAGTTATCGGGGAAAGAACATTGCAAAGTTTGAAGACCCTCGGGTTATCAGAATTAAGAACAGAAGAAATCTTAAACAAAATAAAAGATTGGGACTTTCAAGAACCTCAAGATACTGAAACAGGTGTTGGGCACATATATTTGGGTGGTAGAAATGCTAAGGTGTTTACATCCGGAGGGGTTCACGCAATACAATCCCACAATGGTTACACTATATCTATAGAAGGTAGTGGTAGAATTATCGTTTTTGTGGAGTAGATATGAATAATGTGAACTTCTTAGACCCAATCAATAAAATAGTGTTGGAAGAGATGAAAAGTCTGGGTCCTACTTGGGTTGCATCTTCTAAGAATTGGCATAAAGTATTCTTGAGTTCTCTCAAAAAGTTTTTCTTTTTTCCTCTTGCAGATGAAAAATGGACATACTGGGTGTTTATGCAACCCGATTCAGTTTGGCCAATTAGCAAAATGTCTCCTAAACAAGTTTATATGCTTCGTTTTGCTAAACTTATTTCCCACTTGAACCCAAAACAAATATATGTGGACAAAGGTTTTGGCATAGACCCTGAAAGACCAGATCGAACCTATTCTATAGATGATACTGCTATGGGTTTGAAACTTTGGGCAAATTCTTTTGAAAATAAAATATTTAAGAAGATGATGGGCCAACTTAATAAAGTTATTGACCGTGGTGCAAAACGAATTATTGATGAGTGCCCTGATTATTACAAAGAAGATTGCACTTTTAAAGAAGCAAGAGGGATATTTTTCTCAAGAATGCTTAATCTTGCTAGCGCCAACGCACTCTCTTTACCTTTATTTACAAATAGAGCAATCACCCTTTTGAAAGACTTGTATAGGGTTTAATTTTTTCTCTTGTTAGTAATACCTGATATAGCAAGGAGAAAAGATGACTGTCTATGAGAAACTGAAGCAAATCAGAACAAAGCAAGATTTAAATCTTAAAAGACCTCAAAATCTCAAAGAGTTCTTGACGAAAAAAGACGGAACCAAAATACCATTCAAACTTAGACCTTACCAACAGCAAATGGTTGTCCACCTTATTGCTATGAAAAGGTTTGTTGTTGGAGACGACACAGGTCTCGGTAAAACTGTAGAGACTATCGCTGCCCTTTGTCACCTGTGGAATAAAGATCAAAACCTTAAAGCAGTTGTTCTAACCAAAAAGTCCTCCGTACCTCAATGGGACTCTGAGTTTGAAAAATTCACTGAAGGTGTTAAGGTTTATATGTGTGTTGGTGGAAAGAAAAACAGAGAAAAAATGCAAGAAGAGTTTATGCAACAAACCACACCTGCCGTTCTTATTCAAGGCTACACTTCAGCAGGAAACGACTTTGGAAGACTACAACATTGGAAAGATTTTGTTCTGATTTGTGATGAGGCAACAGTATTTAAATCGCCATCCACAAGAGTACATAAAGTTTGTAAGCACATGGGTAACCAAGCCGACCGAGTTTGGGGTTTAACGGCAACACTTATTAAAAACTCTCTTATTGAAGGATACGGTATTTATAGAGTTGTTGTCCCTGACCTATTCCGTATGACTCCACAAGGGTTTATTCAACAATATGCAATCACTAGACTTCAAACAGTTGCAAGAGGGAGGCAAGTTCCCGTTGTTGTAGGTTACCGAAATAGTGATATAGAAAGGTTTAGAGATCAAATTGACCCTTACTACCTTGGCCGACCAAAACACTCTGTGGCAGATGACTTGCCACTTTTAACGACCAAATCAGTAAAAGTCGGTCTTACGAAGTTTCAAGCAGAAAAGTACCAAGAAGCATTAGGTGGTTTTCTAGAACTCGGAGATGGAGATGAAAGAGAAACAACTCAATTAACGGCACTTATATATTGTCAAGAGATTGTAAATCATCCATGCCTTATAGAATACCCAGACTACACATCTGAAAAGTTGGATGCTCTTGTAGATATGTGTACAGAGGGTGGCGACTTTCACGATCAAAAAGTTATTGTTTTTACAAGATTTGCCAAGATGGTGGATAAAGGTATAGAAATCTTAGAGAAAAAAGGTGTTAAATGTACCAGAGTTACAGGAGCCGAAGGGGAACATCAAAGAAGAGAAGCAATGAATGTATTTCAGGACACTGATTCTGATACAAAAGTTATCTGGATTACAATGGCTGGTGGAGATGCTATTAACCTACAAGCAGCCAAAGCCATCGTGTTTTATGACACACCTTGGTCGGCTGGGGATTACCTACAAATCTTGGGTCGTATGATTCGTATTGGCTCGGAGCATGATAAAGTTTATTGTATTCATCTAGTGTGTCGAGATACTATTGACGAAAGAGTTCAAGGTGTTATTAGATCTAAGATGAGATTAATTGAGTCTATTCTTGGCGAAAGAGTAAAAGGTAAGAAAGCCAAAGACGAAATATATACCCAATCAAATGAGGTCAGGGATATATTCGATGCTTTGGCTAAAGATGCAGTTAAGAAACTTAAGAAATAAATTAATCTTCCACTTGGGTTTCAACCCAATCTTTCAGTTTATCAGAAGCCCCACTGAGGTTTAAGTTTTTGGTGTCCATAACGATACCAAAATCGCCTCCTTTTTCGGACAACCATTCGGGCAATTGCGTTATATTATTATCCGATAAGAAAAGATTTAAGTCTTCCATGTTACGCAACACACCAGGAATTTCTTTAAAGTAATTTCTAGATAAATCGAGGT
>MDTG01380577.1_pt1 | contig 30047 bp, 26 predicted proteins | sample 811421 | NCBI WGS metagenome assembly MDTG01 (sample SAMN05326645, study PRJNA326480) | marine metagenome | isolation source: seawater | place: Pacific Ocean: South East | collected 2011 | reverse complement strand
AGAATGGTAACTCACAGAGACTATACCGAAGAACAACATGAATATGTTTTAGAATCACTTAAAAAGTTATGTTAATTCGAATTGCAAATGGATAATAGAATTTATAATATTGGAACTTTTTTAATTTTTATATTATTATTTGCTTGTACTGAAAAAAAAATAATGAATCAAGAACAAGAATTTGATCCACCGAAAGCTGAAATAAAGGAACATCAGCATAAAATCCATAACGATATTAGAATTGACGAATTTTATTGGTTAAATAATCCAGATGATCCAGAAGTTATTGACTATCTCGAGAAGGAAAATGACTATTATAAAAAATCAACAAGACATTTGAAAAGTTTAGAAGATAACTTGTTCTCTGAAATGAGGAGTAAAATAAAAGAGGATGACTCTTCTGCTCCCTATTTCTATAATGGGTATTGGTATATTACCCGCTATGAAAAAGATAAACAATATCCTATTTATACCAGAAAAAAAGAAAACTTGTTTGCTGATGAAGAAATTCTATTTGATTGCAATGAACTTGCAAAAGGGTATGAATATTTTAAGATGGTTGGCATCAATATAAGCCCAGATAATAAAAAAGTTGTATTTGGTGTTGACACTTTATCAAGGCGCCAGTATACTCTGAAGGTAAAAGATCTTGAATCTGGAGAATTTTTAGATATAAATGTAAAAAATACAACTGGATATGGTGTATGGGCGAATGACAATGAACATATTTTTTATGCTAAAAAAAACCCAAAAACACTAAGAGCTGAAAGTATTTTTAGACAATCAATAAATCAGGGAAAAGATTCGAATAAACTTATTTACACTGAAACAGATAGTACATTTAGTACTTTTGTAAGCAAATCAAAATCAGAAACTTATATTTTTATAGGTTCATTTAGCACTCTAACTTCTGAATACCGGTTTATAGACGCCTCTAAACCTTTGGGTGATTTTAAATTGGTTCAAAAAAGAGTAGAGGGATTAGAATACAGTGTATCACATTTTGAAGATAATTTCTATATATACTCCAATGCAGACAATGCCAAAAACTTTAAAATTGATATTGTTCCAATATCAAATCCTTCAAAGGAAAATTGGAAAACTTTTTTAGCTCATAGAAATGAAGTCCTCCTAGAAGACATTGATTTATTCAAAAATTATTGGGTGACTACAGAAAGATTAAACGGCCTTACCAAAATATTTATTAGAAACTGGAAAGATTCAAAGAAAATAGAAATAGATATGGATAGTGAAACGTATACCAGTTATACTTCAACCAACCTAGAGTTTGACACTAATTATCTGCGGTATTTTTTCTCTTCTATGAAACAGCCAAGTCAAGTTGTTCAAATAGATATGAAAACTTTAAAAAAAGAGGTACTCAAGGAGCAAATAATACAGGGTGATTATGATTCAAAAAATTATACTTCAAAAAGAATTTGGGTTGATTCTAGAGATAGTAAAAAAATACCTGTATCAATCTTATATAAAAAAAATATTGAAATTAATTCGAAAACACCACTATTATTGTATGGTTATGGGTCCTACGGGTCTGTAATAGATCCATCTTTTTCATCTAATATCTTTAGTTTGGTTGATAGAGGTTTTATCTATGCTATTGCCCATATTAGAGGGAGTGAGTACCTGGGAAGATCTTGGTACGATGATGGTAAAATGTTGAATAAAAAAAATACATTTTTTGATTTTATTGATGTTTCAAATTATTTAATAAGTCAAAACTATACATCTTCTAAACACCTTTATGCATACGGAGGGTCTGCTGGAGGTTTACTTATGGGCTTTGTTGTTAATGAAGCACCAGATTTATACAACGGAGTTATAGCTGCAGTTCCTTTTGTTGATGTAGTTACTACAATGCTAGATGAAAATATACCCTTAACTACGGGAGAATTTGATGAATGGGGAAATCCCAAAAATAAAAAGTACTATGATTATATTAAATCTTATTCCCCTTATGATAATATTAAAAAACAATCATATCCAAATTTACTTGTAACTTCTGGACTGCATGATTCCCAGGTTCAATTTTGGGAACCTGCAAAATGGGTTGCTCGACTAAGGTTAAAATCAAAAAATAATAATAAAATTTATTTAGATACAAATATGGAAGCCGGACATGGCGGTTCTTCAGGAAGGTTTAATTCTCTTATAGAAACATCAAAAAAATATGCTTTCTTGATAGGACTTGAGAACCAAAAATAAATTATTTAAATTTGTGGCGTTTAATTTCTAAAAAATGAATCTGTACCCTTGTATGTATCCTAATTTGCTCAAGCTGATAGGAAAAACCCCACTTATAAAGTTGAATAAAATAGCATCAGATTTTAAGGGGACATATTTTGCAAAGTGGGAGGCATTTAATCCTGGTCACTCAAATAAAGATAGAATCGCATTACACATAATTGAAACCCTTGAGGAACAATCAGCGATAAATGAAGACACCACGATTATTGAGACTACATCTGGTAATACAGGTTTTAGTTTAGCAATGGTGGCAATTATTAAAGGATACAGATGTGTTTTGGCTGTGAACTCAAAATGTTCAGATGATAAAATTAATATGCTAAGAGCTCTAGGAGCAGAGGTATATGTATGTCCGGCAAATGTTAAAGCTGACGATCCAAGATCATACCATCAGGTTGCAAAAAAGTTGTTAAATGAAACTAAAAACTCAATTTATATAAATCAATATTTCAATCAACTTAACGTCCAAGCTCATTACAAAACCACAGGTCCAGAGATTTGGATGCAAACAAAGGGAAAAATAACACATCTAATAGCTTGTAGCGGTACTGGAGGTACAATTTCAGGTTGTGCTAAATATCTAAAACAAATGAATCCCTCAATAAAAATAATTGGTGTGGATGCATATGGTTCTGTTTTAAAAAAATTCCATGAAACTCGGGAATTAGATCCTTCCGAGATTTACCCATATAGAATTGAAGGGTTAGGAAAGAACCATATACCGAGTACTACCAATTTTGAATTGATTGATGAATTTGTAAAAGTTTCTGATGAAAAAAGTGCTTATATGGCTCGTAAAATTACCAAGTATGAAGGAATCTTTGCGGGTTACACTTCAGGTGCTGCTTTTGAAGCAGTAAGGTTATTGAATAAAAAAGCAGCATTCTCTAGAAAAAGTCGTGTAGTAGTTATTTTTCCAGATCATGGATCAAGATATCTAAGTAAAATTTATAGTGAAAAATGGATGAGGGAGCAGGGTTTCAACCAGTATAATATTTTCGAAAAAAAATCTAAAGTTGAATATATTTAATAATTAAAATATATTCGTAAAAAAAAATGAAAGACTTATTTCAAAGAATTGTTGAAAACAAGGGACCATTAGGAAAATGGGCTTCTGTTGCTGAAGGTTATTTTGTATTTCCAAAATTAGAAGGTCCTATTTCTAACCGAATGAAGTTTAATGGAAAGGAAGTTATTACTTGGAGTGTTAATGACTACCTGGGTCTAGCTAATAATAGCGAGGTTAGAGCAATAGATTCAGAAGCTGCAAATAAATTTGGATCAGCTCACCCAATGGGTGCGAGAATGATGTCTGGCCACACAGATTTACATGAAAAATTAGAAAAAATCCTTGCTAATTTAGTTAGAAAAGAGTCTTCATATGTATTAAATTTTGGTTATCAAGGTATATTGTCAACAATAGATACATTAGTGTCCAAAAATGACGTCATTGTTTATGATTCTGACTCGCACGCATGTATTATTGATGGCGTAAGGCTCCACTTGGGTAAGCGTTTTACTTATAAACACAATGACATTGAAAGTTTGGAAAAGAATCTTGTTAGAGCGTCTAAGGTTGCCACTAGCAACGACGGAGGTATTTTAGTTATTTCTGAAGGTGTTTTTGGAATGAGGGGCGAACAAGGAAAGCTAAAAGAAATAGCAGGATTAAAGGAAAAATATAAATTTAGATTTTTAGTTGATGATGCTCATGGGTTTGGAACCCTTGGTAAAAGTGGATCTGGAACAGGCGATGAACAGGGTATTCAAGATGAAATCGATGTTTATTTTGCAACTTTTGCGAAGTCAATAGCTTCAACTGGAGCTTTTATTGCGGGCACTAAGGAGGTGATTGATTTCCTAAAATATAATATGCGTTCTCAAATGTTTGCAAAGTCTTTACAAAGTGTTTTGGTATATGGTATTATCAAAAGGGTAGAGATGATGAAATCAAGACCAGAATTCAAAAAGAGATTATGGGATAATGTTTTTTCACTTCAGGAAGGTCTAAAAAGAAGAGGTTTTGATATTGGAAACACCCAAAGCTGTGTAACCCCTGTATATTTAAAAGGTAGTATCCCAGAGGCTATGGTTTTGGTTAAGGATTTAAGAGAAAACCATGGGATTTTTTGTTCTATAGTAGTTTATCCTGTAATACCAAGGGGGCTCATATTACTGAGATTGATTCCAACAGCATCACACACTATAAAGGATATTGAAATTACACTAGAGGCATTTTCAGCAATTAGAGAAAAGTTAAATAATGGGATTTATAGAACAATGTCACAGGCAATTCCAGCGCTTTAATCAGTATTTAACATAACTGGCATAATCAACATCGTGATCTCCTCTTTATCGTCGATTTTATCATTTGGGGTTATTATTCCAGCTTTATTTGGAAAAGACATCGACAAACAAACATCTTTGCAATCCAAGTTGTTTAACATATCAATTAAAAATCTGGAGTTAAAACCAATCTCGATATCGTCTCCGTTATAATTGCAGTTGACCCTTTCCTTTGCGTTGTTGTTGTAGTCATAATCTTCAGCGGAAATATTTAGTTCAGCACCAGCAATTTTAAATTTAATTTGATTTGTACTTTTGTTTGAAAAAATTCCTACTCTCTTAACGGAATTAAGCAATGACATCCTCTCAATTATTAGTTTGTTTGGATTTTCTTTTGGTATAACAGCTTCGTAATTTGGATATTTCCCCTCTATTAATCTACAGCTAAGAGTGTAATTTTCTGATGTAAATTTAGCATTAGTGTCATTAAACTCAATAGAAACTTCACTTTGGAAATCACTTAAAATAGTTTTCAAAACCTGCAATGCTTTTTTTGGCATTATGAATTCAGAATTACTATCTGATTTGATATCATGTCTTTTGTACCTCACTAATTTGTGAGCATCAGTTCCAACCATAGTTAAATTATTTCCATTAAATTGAAAAAAAACTCCACTCATTACAGGTCTTAAATCGTCATTGCCAGTAGCAAAAATTGTAGAATTAATAGCTTTCGCTAGTATTACTCCATTGAGTGAAGTTGTGGAAGAGTCACGAATCTCAATTGGTTTTGGAAAATCTTCAGCTGTAACGAATGATATTCTATATTTCCCGTCGTTGGCGTTTATTTCTAGAATATTGTTTCCTTGAGTTGAAAATGTTAATGGTTGTTCTACGAAATTTTTTAATGCATCTACCAACAACCTGGCTGGAATAGCAATTTCACCCGAACTTTCAGACTCAATTTCCATAACGGTTGACATGGTGGTTTCTAAATCAGAGGATGTAATTTTTAAAGTGCTTTTATTTATTTGAAATAAAAAATTATCAAGTATAGGTAAAGTATTTGAGTTATTGACTATACTCAAAAGCACTTGAGTTTTTTTTAAAAGGGTCTGACTTGAAATAATGAACTTCATTAATATTTAAATTTTAATTAAATATAAACTTTATGAAAAAGATAATAAAGCATAGTTTTAAAAAGTTATTTACCGATTTTTTTTTAAAAAAAATTATACAATAAATAAGTTATTAATTAGATAAACAACGCTAATGTATTTAATGTTAACTCCAAAAAAAATAATTTAAATATAGCTTTAATAAAATTCGATAGTTATGGTGGTTCTAAATTCTAGACCAAATAAACTGTTTGCACTTCCAACCTTTGAGGGGTTGCTCTTATATATAGCCAGTTCCAAATAACCAGCTGAATTCCAAATTGCAATTTTTTTTCCTTCTTCTTCTCTTTTGTTTTTTGGAATATCAAAATTTACAGCCTCAGAATATGATTTATAGATTTTTTGAAATTTTACGCTGTTTGCGTATATGATAAAATTTCTCGATTTTTGAACTTCTTCAAAAACTTTCTTTTTGATATTTGTAACAACGTTTCCATAGTTGTCAATATAAATAACACTTCCTATCAACTGAGTTTTGGATTCATTAACCACAGGATTAACATTAATTATTTCCTTTAATTTATTCGTTTTGGTTCCAACCACTTCCATATTTCCCCCTCTACTTAGATGTCCTGCTACCTTGACAAATATGTCTAATACAGGAAACGAACTTACCGTTGCATCATGTATATTAATTTCTACTAATTTGTCATATTTTCTTCCTTCTAACAGTAATGAAAATATTCCATTATTTGCACCTATAAAATAATGGTCATCAAAATTCATTAATAAATGCTTGTTCTCAGGAGAAAATTCTGAATCTACTCCAATAATATGAATGGTTTTTTTTGGAAATGCGTTGTATGCATTTTTAATTATATATGCTGCCTCTGAGTGATTAAATGGACTTACTGAATTAGAAATATCTATAACAACAGCGTTTGGGATTTCTTTGTAAATAGAAGCTTTTATAACAGAGACAAAATAATCTTTATGACCAAAATCAGTCGTTAGGGTTATTATAGACATAAAGAATTTAATTTAAATTTCATTTTTTATTTTGAAAAATGTTAATTTGCCTACAAACTTACAAATACTAAAAAAATAATTTATTTTAATTGAACGAGATAAAAATTGAATTCAAGGATATTAATCCTCAAAGTTTTTTTGACAATGGCGAAGCCATAAATAAAATAAAAGAAACATTTCCCAAGTTGAAATTAGTATTTAGAGGTTCATTTGTAAAAGCATACGGTGACAAATTGGAGTTAAATCATTTTAAAAATAAATTTAATTCACTTCTTGATTATTTTTTGAAATATAATAACATCTCGTCAAATATTTTAGAAGAAGTTCTTAATTCAGATTTTAAAAATTATGAATTTTTTGAAAAATCAAATAATATAATAACATACGGGGTAAAAGGTAATGTTATAATTGCCAAGACCAAAAATCAAATTAAAATTGTCGAATCATCAAATAGATATGACATGTTGTTTGTCGTAGGACCTGCTGGTACTGGAAAAACCTACACGAGCGTAGCATTAGCAGTTAAAGCCTTAAAAGAAAAAAAAATTAAAAGAATCATATTAACAAGACCGGCTGTAGAGGCAGGAGAAAACTTGGGTTTTTTGCCAGGAGATATAAAAAATAAATTAGATCCTTACATCCAACCACTATACGATGCACTCTATGACATGATTCCAACTGAAAAGCTTCATTCATATCTTGAAAAAGGAATAATACAAATCTCTCCATTAGCATTCATGAGGGGAAGAACTTTAAATAATGCCTTTGTGATCTTAGACGAAGCTCAAAACGCAACACATTCGCAGATGAAAATGTTTCTTACAAGAATGGGTCCTAACGCGAAATTTATAATTACCGGTGACCCGGGCCAAATAGATCTTCCAAAAAAAATTATATCAGGTTTAAACGAAGCTATAAAAATTTTTAAAAAAACTGATGGTATCAAAATTTTACATCTTGATGAGAAGGATGTAATCAGACACAAACTTGTTAGGAAAATTATTGCTGCATACAACTGAATCGAGATGAATACTTTATTGTCAACCAATTTTGAACTACCTAAGCAAGTGTCAAAATATGTTGGTAAAGTAAGAGAAGTTATATCTCTTGAAAATGATCTTTTAGTCATAATAACTACTGACCGTCTGTCGGCATTCGACGTTGTTCTTCCAAAGGGAATTCCGTACAAAGGTCAAATCTTAAATCAAATTTCTTTAAATATGCTTAACTACACAAAGGATCTCGTCCCTAACTGGTTATTATCTTCACCTGATCCAAATGTTTCAATAGGGAAAAAGTGTCAACCATTTAAGGTAGAAATGATAATTAGGGGGTATTTATCCGGACATGCTGCAAGACAATATAAAGAGGGTAAAAGATACATATCCGGAGTTAAAATGCCAGACAAAATGAATGAAAATGATCCCTTTGAAAAGCCGATAATCACTCCTTCAACAAAATCAGAAAGTGGACATGATGAGGACATATCTAAAGAAGAAATATTAGATAAAGCTTTGGTTTCTGAAAAAGATTATAAAAAAATCGAACTATATACCAAACTCCTTTTTAAAAAAGGAACAAAAATAGCTAAAGATAGAGGATTAATTTTGGTTGATACGAAATATGAATTTGGAAAGTCAAAAGATGGTGAGATTTTACTAATTGATGAAATTCATACACCAGATTCATCAAGATATTTTTATATTGAAGGGTATGATGAGAGACAAAAAAAAAGGTCCAATCAAAAGCAACTTTCAAAAGAATTCGCTAGACAATGGTTAATTTCTCACGGATTTCAAGGTCTAAACGGGCAGCGGTTACCGGAAATAGACTCAAACTTCACAAATATGGTTTCTGAAAGGTATATTGAATTATATGAAGTTATTACAGGCAAAAAATTTATTCCTGCGCAATTAAAAAATATAGAGAGCAGGGTTAAAAATAATATCTTAAATTTTCTTGAAGGTTTATAAAATTTATATAAAATCAGATAGTTTTCAACCCAAATGTGTTAATTACTTTTTTTGAATCCGCATATACACCTATAGATTCAACTATTATATTTACGTATTATGTCAGCACAGGTAAAATATACTGAGGATAACATAAAATCTTTAGATTGGAAGGATCATATTCGAACTAGACCTGGCATGTATATTGGTAAGTTAGGGGATGGCTCTTATTATGACGATGGAATTTATATACTCTTAAAAGAAATTATAGATAATTCAATTGATGAGTTTGTCATGGGGTCTGGAAAAAAAATTGAAATCAATACTAATCAGTTTGAAATTATTGTTCGTGATTATGGAAGAGGTATACCGCTTGGAAAATTAGTTGATGTTGTTTCTAAAATGAATACAGGAGGTAAATACGATTCTAGAGCATTCAAAAAGTCTGTTGGTTTAAATGGTGTTGGAACTAAAGCTGTAAATGCATTATCATCATCTTTCACCGTTGAGTCTATTAGAGACGGAAGATCAAAATTAGCCGCCTTTCAGAGTGGTGTTTTAGTTAGAGAGATTGAAGATGAAAAATCAAACAAAAAAAATGGCACGGAAATTACTTTTACTCCTGATAAATCAATTTTTAAGGCTTTTAAATTTAGGGACGAACACATTGAAAGGATGCTAAAACACTATGTGTATTTAAATCCTGGACTAAAGATTCTCTACAATACTAAAACTTTTTTTTCTCAAAACGGTCTACGTGATTTATTAGAAAATCAATCTAATATAAATGATTTTTTATACCCAATCATTCATTTAAAGGGCGATGACATCGAGGTTGCTTTAACTCATAGCAGAATTCAATATAGTGAGGAATACCATTCATTTGTTAATGGACAAAACACCACCCAAGGAGGAACACATTTATCTGCTTTTAGGGAAGGTTACGTTAAAACAATAAGAGAATTTTTTGGGAAAAATTATGAATCTTCGGACATAAGAAAATCTATTGTGTCATCAATAAGTATTAAGGTCATGGAACCTGTTTTTGAGTCCCAAACTAAGACAAAACTAGGTTCGACTGAAATGGGAGACGGATTGCCTTCAGTTAGGTCTTATATAATTGATTTCCTTGGAACGCAATTAGATAACTTTCTTCATAAAAACAGCGAAATTGCAGATTCGATTCAAAATAAAATACTTCAAGCAGAAAAAGAAAGAAAAGAGTTGTCTGGTATTAGAAAAATAGCAAGAGAAAGAGCCAAGAAAGCAAGTTTGCATAATAAAAAACTAAGAGATTGTAGGATTCATCTTGGAGATACAGGCAATGATAAAAGATGGGATTCAACAATTTTCATCACAGAAGGTGATTCTGCTAGTGGATCAATCACAAAGTCACGTGACGTAAATACACAGGCAGTATTTAGTTTAAGAGGTAAGCCACTGAATACATATGGCATGTCAAAAAAGATAGTTTATGAAAATGAAGAATTTAATCTTTTACAGGCTGCCCTAAATATTGAAAATAGTCTTGCTAATTTAAGGTATAACAAAATTGTTATTGCTACTGATGCCGACGTAGATGGTATGCATATAAGACTTTTATTAATAACCTTTTTTTTACAATTTTTTCCAGAACTGGTTAAAGAGCGGCATTTGTATATTTTGCAAACTCCTTTGTTTAGGGTTAGAAACAATAAAAATACAGAATACTGTTATTCTGATGTTGAAAAAAGGAAATCAGTTGATTTTTTAGGGGAAAATTCTGAAATTACTAGATTTAAAGGTTTAGGCGAAATATCCCCAGATGAATTCAAATTCTTTATCGGAGAAAGTATGCGCCTTGATCCAATTAGAATGGATAAGGAAACAACCATTGAGGAGTTATTAGAATTTTACATGGGAAAAAACACTCCTAATAGACAAAACTTTATTATTGATAATTTAAAAATTGAAGCCGATTTAGTTGACACTGTTTGATTGATATGGATGAAAATTTAGATTTTTACAATAAAGAAGATTTCCTTAGTTCTGAAAAGAAGCTTGTAAGAGTAACTGGTATGTATAAAGACTGGTTTTTGGATTATGCTTCATATGTGATTTTAGAAAGAGCAATACCTAATATATTAGACGGACTTAAACCTGTTCAACGGAGAATTTTGCATTCAATGAAAGAATTGGATGACGGCCGCTTTAATAAGGTTGCCAACGTGGTTGGCCACACTATGCAATTTCATCCACATGGTGATGCAAGTATTTCCGATGCAATTGTACAAATTGGACAAAAAGATTTATTGATTGAAACTCAAGGAAATTGGGGCAATATTCTCACGGGAGATAGAGCTGCTGCATCTAGGTATATTGAAGCAAGGCTATCAAAATTTGCTCTTGAAGTTGTTTTTAGCCCAAAAATTACAAAATGGCAATTATCATATGATGGCAGGAAGAAGGAACCGATTCATCTACCTGTAAAATTTCCTTTACTTTTAGAACAAGGGGCAGAGGGTATCGCTGTAGGGCTTTCAACAAAAATTCTACCCCACAATTTTAAAGAATTAATTAAAGCTAGTATCTCTTATTTAAAAGGAAAAAATTTTAAAATTTTTCCAGACTTTCAAACTGGAGGAATTATGGATGTTCAAAATTACAATGATGGAGAGAGAGGCGGAAAAATTAAAGTTCGTGCAAGAGTTTTATTAAAGGATAAGACCACTTTGGTTATATCAGAAATACCGTTTGGCACTACAACTACCTCACTGATAGAATCAATTCTAAAAGCTAACGATAAGGGTAAAATAAAAATAAAAAAAATTGAAGATAATACTTCCTCGGATGTTGAAATTTTAATACATCTTCCCTCTGGAATTTCTCCTGACAAAACAATAGACGCTCTCTACGCGTTTACTTCCTGTGAAACCTCTATTTCTCCTCAAGGATGTGTAATAGTTAATAATAAGCCTTCTTTTCTAGGAATAAGCAATATTCTAAAAAATTCAACTGATAACACAGTAGAACTACTAAAAAAAGAACTTAAGGTTAAGCTCAAAGATTTAGAAAAACAGTGGCGATTTTCAACATTGGAAAGGATTTTTATTGAAAACAAAATATATAGAGACATAGAAAAGGAAAATACCTGGGAGGGAGTTATGGACGCAATTCGAAATGGTTTAATTCCGTTTAAAAACCAAATTAAATATGAAATTGAAGATGAGGATATACTCAGATTAACAGAAATAAGAATAAAAAAGATTTCTAGATTTGATTTAAATAAGGCCCTTGAGAAAATTAATCAAATTGAAGAATCGATTTCTACAGTTAATAATAATCTTAAAAACCTAATTGACTATTCTATTTCTTATTTTGAGGATTTATTGAAAGATTATGGGAAAGGTAAAGACAGAAGAACTGAGATTAGGGTTTTTGACAACGTTGATGCGACAAAGGTCGTTACTAGAAATTTAAAACTTTATGTAAATAAAATTGAGGGATTCGTTGGAACTTCTCTGAGAAAAGATGAATATGTTTGCGACTGTTCAGATATAGATGATATAATTGTATTTACTAAGTCCGGAAAGATGAAGGTAGTTAAAGTTGAAAGTAAAATTTTTATTGAAAAAGGGATTGAATATGTTTCGGTTTTTAAGAAAAAAGACTCTAGAACAATATACAATTTAATTTATGAGGACGGTAAGTCAAGAATCTCATACATTAAAAGATTTGCTGTTACAGGAGTTACAAGAGATAAGCTTTATGACATTACGATGGGTAGTCTAGGAACCAAAGTACACCATTTCACTGCAAATTCTAATGGAGAGGCAGAGAAAGTAAGATATTATATCAAAAAATCGAAAAGAACAGAAAATTTAAGAAAAAGAGACTACAATGAAGATTTTTCAAATCATCAAATAAAAAGCAGGGGTGCTAGGGGCAATATTTTATCAAAGTATCCTTTATTAAAGGTAGAGTTTAAAGAAAAAGGACTTTCAACTTTAAAACCTAGAAATGTGTGGTTTGATCCAATTGTCTTAAAATTAAATTTGGATTCAAGGGGTAATCCACTTGGAGCATTCAGAGCTGAGGATTTACTACTTATTATTAACGATGATGGTACCTTGAAAACCACTAACCCAGAAATATCAACTCAATTCAAAGGAATGCCAATAGCATTAGAGAGATGGATTAAAAGGAAACCAATAACATTGATTTACTATGATGAAAACAAAAAAGATTATTTCATTAAAAGATTTTTAATAGAAAATCACAACAAAGAATTATCTTATCTAAAAGAGGGCTGCAGGTTAGTCTTTATAACAACTGAGTGGAGACCAGTCATAAATATACAATTTAAAAAAAAGAGGGGGGATGATACAAATCAACAAAAAAAGATGATTGTTGAAGAATTTATTGATTTAAAGGGATTCAAGGCTACTGGAAATAGACTTATAACTCAAAAAAAACTCTGTAAATTGAAAATAAATAAAATTTCTTTGTTTGAGAGTCTGCCACATGAGGATGAATTAGAAGGTATAGAGGCAAATGGATTGGATATTGATGAGCCTGAATCGGTGCCCCAATCGCACAAAACTCAAACAAAATTAAAATTTTGAAGGCATATCCAGTCCCTCACTTATTTTTATAATTTTGCCTCTTTGCCTCTTTGTATTGTCCCCGACTAACGAAAATTCAAATATGTAGGAATCTTTATGAGTACTAATTATTTTTATTGATATTGGCTTCTTTTCTAAATTATTAATCGGATTTAGTTTTTTTAAAACGAATTCACATTCGTTTACCCAATTTATTATCGATGTATCTATTTTATTGTTAAAATATTCAATTTCTATATCATTATCTCTAATAAAAAAAGATGTTGATAATTTATCTCCAATTATTCTCTCATATTTAAAAGTTCCAAATTTAAAATTTGAGCAATTTCTTTCAACATTATAACACGAATAGCTTAGTAAAATAAAAAAAGGAGTTATGTATTTGTTAAGAAAGTGAAATTTAGTCAGAGTTTTTAAAAACTTTAAAAGTTCCATTATCGTAAAAATGTACTATAGTTTTAACTTTATTTGTATTATCTACTTCAATATTCTTGTTTGAATTACCATTTTCCCCTTCATCCTCAAGAATGCTAATATCTTTGGCAATAAACCAATCTAACGAAATATTGTCAAATGAATTTACAATTTTAATTAAAAAATTTAAACTAGTCTTATTTCTACCTGACAATATATGGGAAACATTTGCTCTTTTTGATTCAATTTTTTTTGCAAACGATGAGGGGGTTAATTTATTCTTTTGCATCAACTTCTTAATTCTTGAAACTATAAATTCGTTGTCTATCATTGTATACAATTTAAATATATATTATGATTTTTTAAAATTTATAAATAAAATATTATTAAAACCAATCAATTTTTATTAAATTAATAGTTTAATTTTGTTATTTTATATTACTGATATACAATATTTTATATATCCTAAAAACTATTCTGTATACCAAAATTTATTTTTTGTATACAAATGTATACAAATAAAAAAAATAAATTACTTTTTCATTTCATAAATTTGTAACGTGTATACATTCAACAATAAACGTTACTTGTCTCCTTCTATGCTTGACAAGCTATTAATTAAAAATAGTCTTCATGGTCACACATCTATTTTAGGATATTCAGTGGAGAACAGGCCTATTATACTTTCTTCATTTGGCTTTGGTAAAAGAAAAGTTTTAATTTGGTCTCAAATGCATGGAAATGAGACTACCACAACACGCTCGTTAGTAAAGCTTTTTTCTAATTTAACTTCAGATAAATCCTTCTTGCTGGAACTTTTAACAATTAAAGTTATATACCAATTAAATCCTGACGGTGCTAGCAAATACTCAAGATTTAACGCTAATGGGATTGACCTGAATAGAGATGCTATCAAGAGAACTCAACCAGAGTCAAAATTACTAATTTCACTTTATAATGACTTCAAGCCACATTTTTGTTTAAATCTTCATGATCAACGTTCAATTTACGCTGCAGGGAAGACAAACGAACCAGCAATGATTTCATTTTTAGCACCAAGTTTTGACGAAAAGAAATCAATCAATGTACCTAGACAAATAGCAATGACAATGATTGGCAAATTGTACAGTAAGATAAGGCTAAAAGCGAGTTACCATGTAGGACGTTACAATGATAATTTTAATATCAATTGTTTTGGTGATTTTTTTATGTCAAAAAACACACCCACCATTCTTATTGAAGCTGGGCATTATCCAAACGATTTTGGCAGAGATTTGGTTGTAAACGAGATTCACAAATGCATCTTAAATTTTCTAAACTTATTTGCCTTTGAAAAAAAAACCAAATATAATACTGATATTTATTTTTCAATCCCAGAGAATTACGACCATCTGAGAGACATAGAAATAAAGAATATAAAGTCCAAAGAAGGATTATCAAGTAAACTTTTTATTCAATTTTATGAACGTTTAAAAAATGACAGAATTTATTTTTTTCCAAAAATTGAAAAAGAAAATTCAAAAAAACTTCATGGTAATAAAATTATTGATTTTTCAAAATATTCCAATAAAATAATTGACTTGGAACAAAATAATCAAAAAATTATGGAGAAATTAAAATTATTCTTAGATTTTAAATTATTTTTAGAGTGAATTTAAAATATGAAAAAAATTAAACTAGACGAATTAGATCATCAAATTCTCGATATATTAATAGATAACGCTAGAATTCCTTTTACTGATATTTCCAAAAAATTACTTGTTTCAGCAGGAACAGTACATGTGAGAGTAAAAAAAATGGAAGACGCTGGAATTCTTAGGGGTTCTTCTCTAAACTTGGACTATGAAAAATTAGGATATTCTTTTATTGCATATATTGGAATATATCTTGAAAGAAACGATTTAACCGAAAAAGTACTTTTGGAACTTGAAAAAATTCCTAATGTTACTGTTGCCCATATAACTACAGGCAAATTTAACATTTATTGTAAATTAAGGGCTAGAGATACGAAACATGCCAAAGATCTAATTTTTGCAATTGATGACATATCAGGTATATCTAGGTCCGAAACTATGATTTCACTTGAAGAAAGTATAAATGATAAAAAGAGATTAATGCACACGATATTCTCAGACCTATAGATTTTTAAATGGCTCGTAAGACTAAGCTAGAAAGATTCAATGATCATGTTTTATCAAAATTTGAAATTTATAATTCATTATTTCTTACCCTTCCGTTTAAGTCAATCTTAAAAACTTCATTATTATTACCATTATTCTCTGACCATTGTAAACATAGTTACGACAACAAAAAATCTCCACTGTATATAGTAGAATCTTTTTTTAATAAATATTGTCTCGAATTAAGTGGTAAAGAAAGACTTGACTTGATGTTTTCATTTATTCAATTCATTGAGCGTCAAATAGTTTTATTTGATGCAATAGAAGATTCAGCTTTTTCAATTGTTAATAATATGCACGGAAGAGGAACTTTAAGATACATGAAAGAGGAAACATTGGGAAAAGGAAAATTAAAAGAACTTAGTAATTATCTTGAGTCATTTAAAATAAATCTTGTTTTGACAGCACATCCAACACAATTTTATCCAGGAAGTGTTCTTGGAATTATTAATGATTTATCTTTTTTTGTTTCTGAGGGTAATATTGATGAAATTAAAAAATTACTACTCCAACTTGGAAAAACTAGATTCTTTAAAAAAAAGAAGCCTACTCCTTTTGACGAGGCAATGAGTTTAATATGGTATTTAGAAAACATATTTTACACCTCATCTAGTAGAATATTCAATTACATCGAACAGAATATTTTAGATGGTAAGAGATTAAATAACGAGCTTTTTAATTTTGGATTTTGGCCATGTGGGGATCGTGACGGAAATCCTTATGTGACTCCAGATATTTCAATTAAAACTGCTAAGAAACTAAAATATTCTATCCAAAGGAACTATTATAGAGACTTACGAAAACTAAGAAGGAAAATTACTTTTGATGAAGTTGAAGGAATAATAGATGACACAGAAATCAGAATGTATAATTCTCTACTAAATAAAAGTAAACAAATAAGTCTTGAAGAATTTAAAGATAAGTTACATGAAGTCATAAATACGTTAAATAAAAAGCATAATGGGATATATGTTGAGGAAGTATTGGACCTTTATAACAAAGTCAAAATTTTTGGATATCATTTTGCTAGTCTAGATATTCGTCAAGACTCTCGGGTTTTGAGAAAGGTTTTTACTGCTATTATTGAGTCTAGGCAATGTAGTAAATTTTTGAATGTTCATTTAAATGAGAAGTATGATTCACTTGACTTGGAAAAAAGGATAGACTATCTCTCAAAAGTTAATGGCAGTGTATCTTCATCTATTTTTAAAGACTCAATAATAGTTGATACTTTGGGATCTATTGAAGCTATGAAATTTATTCAAGAGTTAAATGGTGAAAAGGGATCGAACCGTTATATAATTTCAAACTGTTCATCTTTAGAAGACATATTGATCCTTTTTGCTTTAATTAGGATAACTGGATGGATTCAACCGACTGTAGATATAATCCCTTTATTTGAAACCATTACTGATTTGAAGAAATCGAAACAAATTTTAAAGAAATTATATGGGGTAAAATTATATCAAAATCATCTTAAAAGCAGAAATAGCAGGCAAATTGTTATGTTGGGCTTTTCTGACGGGACCAAAGACGGAGGTTACATAATGGCAAATTGGAGCATATACAAAGCAAAGGAATCTCTCTCTCAATTATCCTGCAAATTTAATTTTGATATATCTTTTTTTGATGGCAGGGGAGGACCCCCGGCAAGAGGTGGAGGAAATACACACCAATTTTATGCTTCACTGGGTGAAGAAATAGCCTCAAATGATATTGAATTAACAGTACAGGGGCAAACAATAAGTTCGAATTTTGGAACACTAGACTCGAGTCAATTTAATTTAGAACAATTATTGAGTTCAGGTTTCCAAAATAATGTTCTTGAATCTAATAAAACTAAAATCTCTGACAGAGACAGAGATACATTCGAAAAATTAGCAAATATTAGTTATAAGAAATATTCAGAACTTAAAAATCATCCAGATTTTATGGGTTATTTAGAAAATATGACAACTTTAAAATATTATTCACAAACTAATATAGGAAGTAGACCTTCTTCAAGATCAAGATCTAAGAAGTTAAAATTTGAAGATTTAAGAGCAATTCCATTTGTTGGTTCGTGGAGCCAATCGAAACAAAATGTCCCCGGTTTTTATGGTGTCGGAACTGCATTAAATTATTTTAAAACGTGTAACGATTTCCATTTGATTAAATCCCTTTATAATAATTCCCTATTCTTTAAAACCCTTGTAGCAAACAGTATGATGAGTTTGTCAAAATCATTTTTTGATCTAACAAATTATATATCTGAAGATAAACAATACGGGGAGTTTTGGAATATTTTGCACATGGAGTACTTATTAACAAAAAAAATGCTTTTGGAGCTATCTGGTCAAAAAAAACTTATGGAAGATCAACCTGCCGGAAAAAAATCAATCGATATTAGAGAGCAAATAGTTTTACCCTTATTAACAATTCAACAATATGCTCTAATGAAAATAAGGAAAAAAAATAAAAGTAAAGATGATCAAGTTTATGAAAAATTAATTTTAAGGTCTCTTTTCGGAAATATCAATGCCAGCAGAAATTCAGCATAAGCTAAGAATTGTAATAATCCAATGATTCAATAATTATTTTATTTGGAACTTCTATGTCAATGTTACATTTACCAATTTCATGAAGTAATGCAAACAAAACCTTTCCATTCTTATTCTTCTTATCGAACTTTATAAGATTTAGAATTGATTCTAAATCTTTGTTATTAATTTTAATTTTTTTGAATGTATTATTTATGGTTTTCTTGATATTTAGGCACTGTTTGTAAGGCATTTTCAAAATTTTGTATGAAATATAGCTTTCCAATATCATTCCAATTGAAATTGCTTCCCCATGCAGAAGGTTTCTAGATTTATTTTTACCAAGAAAATGACTCTCAACTGCATGCCCGAGAGTATGTCCAAAGTTTAAAATTTTTCTCAAATTTCTTTCTTTAGGATCATTATTTACTATTTCATTTTTAATTTTAATTGAATTGTAAATTAATTCACTACTCAATTCTGAATCTATTTTTTTTAATTTTGATAGTTTTTCATAGTATTTTTTTTCAAAAATTAATCCATGTTTTATCATTTCTGCAAATCCACTGTTTAATTCTCTCTTAGGCAGTGTTTCTAAAAATGAAGTGTCAATTAAAATTAATTTTGGATAATTAAAAACACCAACTTGATTTTTTAATTTCTTAATATTTACTCCGACTTTACCGCCAATCGAAGCATCAACTATTGATAGCAAGGTGGTTGGAACGTTTATAAAATCAATACCACGATTATAAGTAGATGCAACAAAGCCTCCTAAATCTGATACTAATCCTCCACCTAGATTGATCAAAAGACTATTTCTGTCACCCCCAAGTATGGAAATTTTACTCCAGATAAAATATAGGTTTTTCGTATTCTTATTTTCCTCACCACCTTTGATTTTGATTAATTCAATTTTTTTTCCCAAAAAGTGCTTTTTTAAAAATAATTTAAGACAATATTTTTTTGTATTTGAATCAACTAGAATAAATACTTTGCTATATTTATTTCTAGAAATTAACTCGCTAATCAATAAAGAATTTTGATTGCTGATGAAGATATCATAATGATTTGTTTTTATCTTTTGCATACAATTTCCAAAATTAAGTTATTTTGGATGATTTAATATCTTATGATTTTATTATTTATAATTTAAATTTTTGATACAAAGTGTCTAAAAAATTGTTTGATAATACAGAACTGGCTTTTGAGTTAAAAAGTAATTATTCTCTAAGGAAAAGTCTTTTTCTTTTTAATATTATAAAATACCCTATGATTGTTAAGTTAGGTTCTTTTTTAATGCGACTATTCTTAAAGTTAAAATTACCTATAACTCCAATTGTTAAAAATCTACTATTCGATCAATTTTGTGTTGGTTTAAACGAAAAAGAGTCAATGATTACGGTTGGAAAATTATCCAAATTTAATTTAAAGTCAATTCTTCACTATCATGTAGAAGGTTATGAGTCGGAAAAAAGTTTTGATGAATGCCATGAAAATACTCTTAAAACTATAATATCAGCTTCAAAAAACGAAAATGTTCCTTTCACTGTTTTTAAACCTACTGGCTTAGGTTCTTTCGAATTATTTACTAAGATAGCTCAAGGTATAATTCTAAATGAAAATGAAAAAAATCAACTTGAAAGAGTTGAAAAAAGATTTGATTCGTGTTTCCAAGCCTGTAAAAAATATGGCGTAAAAATTTTAATTGATTCAGAAGAATCTTGGATTCAACCAGGAGTTGACATCATGGTTGAAAAATTTATGATAAAATATAACAAAAATGAGGCGTTAATTTACAATACCGTCCAAATGTATTTAAAAAATAAAATTAAATATTTGGAACACCTTTTTAATTATTCTAAAAAGAAACTTTTTGTTCCTGGCGTGAAAGTTGTTAGAGGCGCATATATGGAAAAAGAAAGAATGAGAGCAAAAAAAATGGGCTACCCTGATCCCATATGCATGAATAAAATTGAAACAGATAAAAATTTTAATGAAGCCCTGAAATTTCTAGTGAAAAATTTAAAAAATTTTAATATGATTATTGGTAGTCACAATGAACAGAGTTCATACTTACTTATGGATTTAATGCGAAAATATAAAGTTAAAAGTAACAACAAAAGTATTTGGTTTGCTCAATTGTATGGTATGAGCGACCAAATAAGCTTTAATATTGCCAATTTAGGTTATAATGTATGTAAGCTACTCCCGTATGGACCAGTGGAGGAGGTGGTTCCTTACTTGATTAGAAGGGCAGAAGAAAACTCATCTGTAAGAGGTCAATCGTCCAGAGAATTGGAATTGATAAAAAAGGAATTTAAAAGGCGTAAAATTAATTCTTAATTACTTTTGCGTTAACAATTTTAGAGCAATTTTCAGCTTCTATATTAATTTTCTTGTATTTCAATAAGCCTCTTAAATAGTAAACTTTACAGCTATCTTTTTTAGTATTACTTTTATTAAAAATAACTTTAGAATTTTCTAAAAAATCAACTAAGTTAAAACTGTCTGTAGCTATAATTTCATTATCAAAAATCCATTTCTTGTGCTTTAAATTTTTGATTACACGACTTTCTGGTCCATAATTACAACTCAGTTTTTTACCATTCAAAATTATGATCAAAAAAATTGTGCCTGTAAATAATCCAATGGAGAAAAATTTAATTTTTTTATAAAAGTTCATCAGGAGAAAATTAATTTTCTGTGATCATTATCGATATAATCCAGCCATATTTTGTGTTTGAATTCAGGGATTATTTCTTCAATCTTAGAAGCCCATTCTATTAGACACAAATTAGATGAATAAAAATAATCTTCAATACCTAAATTTAAAGCCTCTTCTCTGTTTTTAATTCGATAGAAATCAAAATGATAAATTAAATTTCCATTTAGTGTTTGATATTCATTGATAAGAGAAAAAGTTGGACTTGTTATGTTATCAATGACACTTAAATTTTTACAAATGGATTTTATAAGAGTTGTTTTTCCGCTTCCCATTTTACCTTCTAAGCACAATATGTTACTATTAATATTTGGAATTATCTTGTCCGATACAATTGTATCGAGTTCATTTATAGAGTAATTTAAAGACATCATATTTATCTTGGTGATAATTCTATTAGTGGTACAAGCATTTCTTGCAACGAAACACCACCATGTTGATATGAATTCATAAAATGTTTAGCATATTCATTAAATTTGTTTGGATAAATAAAATATGTATTCCCTAGTGCGAAAACGTATTTATCTTCGTGACTATTTTTTGGTAATCGATAGTTTATTGGGTCACTTATTTCAAACACCTTTTTTTCAGGAAACTTTAAGCCTTTCCCATATTTGTATCTTAAATTAAAACTTGTTTCTTTATTTCCTATAATTTCTATTGGGTTTGTTACATTTATAGTCCCGTGATCCGTAGTAATTACTAAATGGAAATCAAGCTCAGAAGCTTTTTGAATTAATTTATATAATGTGGAATTCTTAAACCAACTAAAAGTTAAAGATAAATAACCTTTATCTTCAAATGCTAATTCTTTGATAATATTCATTTCTGTTTTGGCATGTGATAGAATGTCTACAAAATTATAAACTATTGTATTTAGTGTATTTTTTTTCAAATCTCTCAAGTTCATTAACATACGTTTGGCATCAATAGAACTTACAATTTTAAAATATTCGAAATTTCCTTTAATACTTAAAGCCTCTAATTGTTTTGATAAAAGTTCATTTTCATTACTGTTTTTACTTACTTTTTGGATGTCATCAACCCATAAATCTGGGAATTGAGCTTTTATTTCAATAGGGGTTAGTCCTGCAAAAAAAGAATTTCTTGAGTAATGAGTAGTTGTAGGTAAAATACTACAGTACAGATCCTCTTTATCTATGTTAAAATATTTACTAATTAAAGGCTCTATAATCTTCCATTGATCGAGTCTTAGATTGTCTATTAATATTAACAGTGTTGAATCGTTTTTTTTAAGGTTAGGAACAATTTTTTTTTTGAACACATTATGTGATAAAGTTGGACTTTTTTCCGTTGAATTAATCCAGTTTAAGTAGTGACTTTTAATAAATTTACCGAAAACTAAATTTGCTTCTTTGAGTTGATTTTCTAGAATATTTAGCATTGAATTATTTTCAACTTCCATTAATTCTATTTTCCAGTAAACAAATTTTTTATAGAGCTCAACCCATTCTATATATGAGTCAGCATTTAAAATATCAAGACTAATTTTTTTAAAATCCTTTTGATACTGATCAGTAGCTTTTTCTGATATAAGACTTTTTTGATTGAGTATTTTTTTTAATGAATGTAATATTTGATTTGGATTAACAGGTTTAATAAGATAGTCTGAAACTTTTGATCCAATTGCATCATCTATAATTCTTTCCTCTTCATTTTTTGTAACCATAATCACAGGTAGATTTGGTTTTTTTTGTTTAATAATTGATAATGTTTCAAAACCATTGAGACCAGGCATATTTTCATCTAATAGTACCAAATCCATTTTTGTGTTTTTAAGAATGCTAATTGCTTCTATTCCGTTTGAACAGGGGTGTATTAAATATCCTCTAGATTCTAAGAAAATAAAGTGAGATTTCAACATATCTATTTCATCATCAATCCAAAGAACTCTAAATTTTCTATTGTTCACCTTCTCGATTTCAAATTTTTTTAAAATAGGTCAATATTTATGATTCTACAAAGCAATATACGTTTTGAATTTAAATAAATCACATAATTTATCTGTGGATAAAAATAGTTGATTTTATTTTATAATTTTACAAAATGAAGTTTACAGCGGCTGAAATTGCTAATTTATTAGAAGGTACAGTTGATGGGGATGATTCTGTTGAAATATCTAGCTTATCAAAAATTGATGAAAGTACCCACGGATCTTTAACTTTTTTAGCTAATCCCAAGTACACACAACATATATACACAACTAATGCATCTTTAGTAATTGTCAATGATGATTTTGAAATTGAAGATCAAATTAGCCCCACACTAATTAGAGTTAACGACGCTTATCAGGCTTTTTCAACACTACTTCAGTACTATAATAAAAATGTAAAAGCAAATAAAGGAATTGAATCCTCGGCTATTATAGATAAAACATCTATTATTCACCCCTCATGTTACGTTGGAAACTTTTCAATAATTGGAAAGAATGTTAAGTTTGGAAAAAATATTTTTATTAGTCCACATGTTGTGATTGAAGACAATGTTTCAATTGGGAATAATACAAAAATCGAGAGTTTTTCTGTTATTAAAATGGGCTCAAAAATTGGTTCAAACTGTTATATTCATAATGGTTGCATTATCGGCTCCGATGGTTTTGGATTTGCTCCAAAAGAGGACGGTACATACAATAAAATTCCTCACACTGGTAATGTTGAAATTTCTGATAATGTAGAAATTGGAGCAAATTCTACAATTGACAGAGCAACTTTAGGTTCTACTCGTATATTACGAGGGGTCAAATTGGATAATCAGATACAAATAGCGCACAATGTTGAAATTGGTCCAAATACTGTAATTGCAGCACAAACTGGAATCGCAGGTTCAACTAAAATTGGGTCAAATTGCATAATTGGAGGTCAAGTTGGCATTATTGGACATTTGAAAATTGGTGACAATGTAAGTATACAAGGACAGTCAGGTATAATAAGTAACATCAAAGATGGCTCTGTAATCCAGGGCTCCCCCGCGATTGGATATAAAGATTACAACAAATCGTATGTATATTTTAGGCGTTTTCCTTCTATTATTAAACGATTAGAGAGTTTAGAAAAAAATAGAAAATGAATATTTATCAAACGACAATAAATAGTGAAGTTTTATTGAATGGAGTTGGACTTCATACGGGTAAAAATGTCACAATCAAATTTTTACCTGCTCCACACGATGTAGGATATTGTTTTGTTAGAGATGATTTGGAGGGAAGTCCAGTTGTTGAGGCTGATATTCAGTGGGTTTACGATACTCAGAGAGGAACCAATCTCAACAAAAATGGTGTTATTATAAATACAACTGAGCATGTTTTATCTGCTCTTGTTGGTCTTGACATTGATAATTGTTATATACATTTAGATGCTCCTGAGCCACCAATAATGGACGGATCTTCAATATTTTTTGTAAAGGCACTTAAGAAGATTGGTTTAAAACGTCTAGAAGCGTTGAGGAAAGATTATATAGTCAAAGAGGTTATAAAATTTAAAGACAATGATACTGGTAGTGAAATAACAATGATTCCATCTGACTCATATCAAATAACCACAATGGTTGACTTTGGAACTAAAATCTTAGGTACTCAGAATGCAACCTTAGACGATATCAATAATTATGAAAAGGAGATTGCCTCTTCAAGAACATTTAGCTTTTTACATGAAATTGAAATGCTTTTGGAAAATGGATTAATTCAAGGGGGTGATCTCAACAATGCTATTGTTTATGTTGATAAACCACTTTCACAAAAAACCATGGAAAGACTTAAAAAGGCTTTTAACAAAAAACAGATTTCAGTACAACCAAATGGTATTCTTGATAATCTATCTTTGCATTACCCTAATGAAGCTGCGAGACATAAATTGTTGGATATCATTGGAGATCTAGCACTTGTTCGTCACAGAATTAGAGGTAAAGTAATTGCTCATAAACCAGGCCACAGGTCCAATATCCAGTTTGCGAAAAAACTTTCAAAAATTATAAAGGAAGAAAAAAGAAATAATTATCCTGAAATTGATCTCATTAAAGAACCATTAATGGGTGTGAGCGACATCATGAAAATGTTACCTCACAGGCCTCCTTTCCTTCTAGTGGACAAGATTCATGAAATATCAAAAGAACATGTTATTGGTTCTAAGGGGGTAACTATGAGTGAATTTTTCTTTAAAGGTCACTTTCCTGGTGCACCTGTTATGCCTGGAGTTTTAATAATTGAAGCTATGGCGCAAACAGGAGGTGTCTTACTGTTAAATACAGTTTCTGACCCTGAAAATTATCTTACTTTTTTTATGAAAATTGATAATGCGAAATTTAAACATCCGGTATTTCCAGGAGACCAATTGGTATTTAAACTTGAGTTGATTTCTCCAATAAGAAGAGGAATTTGCCACATGAAAGGATATACTTTTTCTAATAAGAGACTAGTAACAGAAGCCGAACTAATGGCTCAATTAATTTCAAGGAATAAAAAATGAACCAACCCCTAGCATACGTACATCCGGGTGCAAAAATTGCAAAAAATGTAGTAATTGAACCCTTTACAACCATTAGTAATGATGTAATCATTGGAGACGGTACATGGATAGGTTCTAATGTTACTATCATGGAAGGCGCCAGGGTAGGAAAAAATTGTACGATCTTTCCCGGTGCGGTTATTTCTGCAGCTCCTCAGGACTTAAAATATAATGGGGAAGAAACAACCGCCGAAATTGGAGATAACACTACTATAAGAGAGTGCGTTACAATTAACCGTGGAACAAAAGATAGAACGAAAACGGTTATTGGTAAAAACTGCCTAATTATGGCTTATAGTCATGTAGCTCATGATTGCAGTATTGGCGATAATTGTATTTTTTCAAATAGTTCAACACTTGCAGGTCACGTAAGCATCGGAAATTATGTGATTCTTGCAGGAATGGTTGCTATTCACCAATATTGTACTGTTGGGGATTATGCTTTTATTACAGGAGGTTCTTTAGTTAGGAAAGATGTTCCTCCTTATGTAAAGGCAGCAAGAGAACCATTGTCTTATGTTGGTGTAAATTCTGTAGGTTTAAGAAGGAGGGGTTTTGGCACAAAGAAAATTAGGGAAATTCAATCTATTTATCGTATTTTATATCAAAAAAATTTCAACAATACCCAAGCTACTGAAATTATTGAAGCAGAAATGGAGGTGAGTCCTGAAAGAGACGAAATTTTAGATTTTATTAAAAATTCCCACAGGGGAATAATGAAGGGTTATTTTAGAAAAAGCTAATTACATGGGAAATACATCAGATATACGAAAAGGCCTCTGTATTAAACATAACAATGATATTTATAAAATTGTTGATTTTCTTCATGTTAAACCGGGTAAAGGACCAGCTTTTGTAAGAACTAAACTAAAAAATGTTAGCACAGGAAGAGTAATTGATAATACTTTTTCTGCTGGTCACAAAATTGAAACTATACGTGTTGAAACCTCTAAATATCAATTTTTGTATAGTGATGGGGAATACCTTCACTTCATGAATAACGAAGACTTCAACCAAATTACAATTGATTTAAAATTATTAGAAAATTCAGATTTTTTAAAGGAAGGTGAAATTTTAAATATTTCAATAAATTCGGAAAACCAAGTTCCCCTATCTGTTGATATGCCCGCCAACGTGGTTTTGAAAGTTATTGAAACAGAGCCTGGAGTTAAAGGTAATACAGCTACAAATGCTCTTAAGCCTGCTAAAGTTGAAACAGGTGCTAAAGTTAACGTCCCACTTTTTATAAATGAAGGTGACAATATAAAAATCGATACTTCAAAAGGAACATATTTAGAAAGAATTCAATAATTAAAAAAGATGAGTATACTAGTTAACAAAGATTCAAAAATTATAGTCCAGGGCTTCACAGGAAGTGAGGGAACATTTCATGCTCAACAAATGATTGAATATGGAACCAATGTTGTGGGAGGTGTTACTCCTGGGAAAGGCGGTCAAACACATCTTGATAAACCAGTTTTCAATTCAGTTTTAGATGCTGTAAAAAAGGAAAACGCAAATACAAGTATAATTTTTGTTCCACCTGCATTTGCTCCTGACGCAATAATTGAGGCTGCAGAGTCTGGAATTAAGGTCATTGTAACAATTACTGAGGGTATCCCAGTACAAGATATGGTTTTGGTTAATCAGCATCTTAAATCTTTTGATTGTACTATGATTGGTCCTAATTGTCCCGGAGTTATTACTCCAGAAGAAGCTAAAGTAGGTATTATGCCCGGTTTTGTCTTTAAAAAAGGTAGAGTAGGAGTCATATCAAAATCAGGTACATTAACTTATGAAGCTGCTGATCAAATTGTTAAAAATGGTCATGGTATATCAACTGCAATTGGAATAGGTGGTGACCCAATTATTGGTACATCAACTAAAGATGCTATAGGTCTTTTTCTGGATGATGAAGAAACTGATTGCATCGTAATGATTGGTGAAATTGGAGGGCAACTAGAAGTAGAGGCCTCTAGATACGTTTTAAATAACGGTAATAAAAAGCCTATAGTTGGTTTTATCGCTGGAGAAACTGCTCCAAAAGGTAGAACAATGGGTCATGCTGGTGCTATAGTTGGTGGTGATGAAGATACTGCTTTGGCTAAGAAAAAAGCTATGCGGGAATGTGGAATACTTGTATGTGATTCACCTGCTGAAATTGGACTAACAGTTAAAAAAGCTTTAATAAATTAAAATGAAACTTTTAGAAAATAAAGTTGCCGTTATCACAGGTGGAACTAGAGGTATAGGAAAGTCGATTGTTGAAAAATTTGTTGCAAACGGTTGCAATGTTGCTTTTACTTTTAATAAATCTGAATTAGATGCTAAATTGATTGAAGCCAATTTATCAGAAAAAAGTATAAAAATAAAAGGATATAAAAGCAATGCTTCAAAATTTTCAGACGCGGAACTTCTTACCAATTTAGTTATAGAAGATTTTGGTAAAATTGATATTTTAATAAATAATGCTGGAATAACTAAAGATAATTTGTTAATGAGAATGTCAGAAAATGATTTTAATGAAGTTTTAAATGTAAATTTGAATTCTGTTTTTAACATGACCAAAGCTGTTCAGAGAGAATTTTTGAAAAACCGAAATGGTTCGATAATTAATATAAGCTCTATTGTAGGTATAAAAGGTAATGCAGGCCAGTCAAACTATTCTGCTTCTAAAGCAGGTATTATTGGTTTTACAAAATCTATTGCCTTGGAATTAGGTTCAAGAAATATTAGAAGTAATGTTGTAGCTCCTGGATTTATAGAAACCGAAATGACAAAAAATTTATCTGACGATACATTAAAATCCTGGTATGACTCAATTCCATTAAAACGTGGAGGTAAACCTAGTGATATAGGAAATGTTTGCGTATTTTTGGCTTCAGATATGTCATCTTATATAACTGGACAGGTTTTAGTTGTTGATGGTGGAATGTTAACTTAAAAAAAAAATGATGCAAAAATTACCTAAAATTGGTTTACCGGCTTTACTGCTTGGTTTTATTTTAATAGTATTTATTTCTAAATCTTCAATTAATATCGGCTACGGTGAAGCTGGTGTTTTATTTAGGACATTTGGAGGAGGGGTTGTAACCGATTCACCACCCCTTGGTGAAGGTTTTCATATTATAGCGCCTTGGAATAAAGTTTATGTTTACAATGTTAAGCAGCAAGAGTTTTTTGAAAGTGGTATGCAGGTTCTCTCTTCTAATGGACTAGAGATTTCTTTAGATGTTTCAGTTCTTTATCAACCAAAGTACAGTGAATTGGGTCTCCTTCATAAGACTAAAGGTGAAAATTATGTAAATATTGTTTTAATTCCACAAATTAGAGCGGTCGCACGTTCGGTAGTTGGAAGATATACCCCTGAACAATTGTATTCCACAAAGCGTGACGCAATTCAAATAGAAATTGCCGAAGAGACTATCAAAAACGTTGATGAACAACATATTCAAGTCAACGCGGTTCTAGTTCGTGACGTTACTCTGCCAGTTGCTATCAAAGAAGCTATTGAAAGGAAGTTGAGACAAGAGCAGGAGGCTTTAGAATATGAGTTTAGATTAGAAAAAGCCAAACAAGAGGCTGAAAGACAAAGAATTGACGCTGAAGGAAAAGCTGCTGCTAACAGAATACTTAGTGCATCCTTAACTTCAAAAATTTTGCAAGAAAAAGGAATTGAAGCTACGACTAGGTTGTCAGAGTCACCAAATGCTAAAGTTATTATTATTGGAAGTGGTAAAGATGGATTACCAATTATATTAGGCAATCAATAATTTTAAAAAAAGCATTATATTTGTACTAATGAAAAATATACATCATATAAATGCTTATAAAACCGTTTCAAACGAGATGTGAATTATATGTTGTTTAAATTAATTAACCCGTTTGACTGTCAAACGGGTTTTTTTTTATAAAATAAATTTTAAAAAATGATAAAAATTGCAATTCAAAAAAGCGGAAGATTAAACGAAGAATCTCTAAAACTCATTAAGGATTGTGGTGTAAATTTTGAAGTACACAGAGATCAATTAAAAGTAATTTCAAAAAATTATCCAATAGAAATTTATTTCTTTAGAAATGGAGATATACCAAAATACTTAAATGACGGAGTTGTAGACTTGGCTATTATTGGTGAAAATACCCTGAATGAAAAGGGTTACCAGTTTAATATCATAGAAAAACTTGGTTTTTCAAAATGCAGAGTTTCCATTGCGGTTCCAAAAGATTTCGAATATAAAAGTGTTAATGATTTAAATAATATTCGTATTGCAACTTCTTACCCTAATACTTTAAAAAAATTTTTTAAAAAAGAAGGGATTAAATCCGACTTGCATATAATTAATGGTTCAGTTGAGATATCACCTAGTATAGGCCTTGCTGATGCAATATGTGATATTGTTTCCAGTGGAAGTACTCTATTTGAAAATAATTTAGT
>MDTG01172811.1_pt1 | contig 30047 bp, 26 predicted proteins | sample 811421 | NCBI WGS metagenome assembly MDTG01 (sample SAMN05326645, study PRJNA326480) | marine metagenome | isolation source: seawater | place: Pacific Ocean: South East | collected 2011 | reverse complement strand
CTGTTAACAGAACGCCACTTAATGCTATTACAAACAATTACAAAAGGAGATAAAATGAGCGGTTTAGAGATTATAATAATCGTAGGTGCTTTATATACAATATTTGGGTAATAATTCTTATTGAAGGTAGTATTAAATAAAACTCCTTTAATTCGAAATTATTAACATCTATGTTGACGTAAAAAGTCTTAAATGATTAAATATTTTTTATGAAAAAACTTTTTATAACAGCTACAGCTATGCTTCTTACATCTTGTGCTACCATAGTTAATGATGCAAACGTACCAGTTTCATTGTCTTTTTCTAATGGTGAAGAGGGTTCTTGTAACCTATCTAATAAAAGAATCTCAATGCAAGCAAGTATACCAGGAACAACTATGGTTAGAAGGTCAGATGACGCTTTAAGATTTGATTGTAAAACTAAAACTGGAAAGAAAGCGTTCGGCAGTATTCCTAGTGAAATGGAAGGCGCTAAGTTAGGTGCTAGTGTAGTATTTTTTGATTTAGGAATCACAGACGCGATTACTGATAAACATAGAACTTATCCGTCTAGCTACGTAATTCCGGTTAAATAATTTAGTGGGGTTTAGGGCACCTAGCAACAGAACGCCCTTAAAATTTATAAATTTTTTTTAATAATTGTTTTAATTCAATTTCATCTGTTCTAGCATACAAATCAAAAAGAATTGATTTTAAAACATCTTTATAATGTTTATGATTGTTGTCATTCCCAAAAGAAGAAAATTTCATCTGTGAAAGTTTTACCTTTGATGGATTTAAGATTTGAGAAACCTTAATGTGTCCTACACTACCATATAAATTAGATTCTTTAATTAAAAAATTAACATCCTTATTTTTTTTTGGCCAAATTTTATCTGGCGTGTTTTCATTTATTTTTTTTGCAAGGCCAATATTATCTTCGTAAGTCTTTTTATTATTTATGTTCTTATTATCTTTTTTAATATTTATATCTAAAAAAAATTCTGGCTTATATATATCTAAATTTTTAACTAATATTAAGTCTGAAAAAATTGTACTCATATCAAAATAAATTTCAATTTTTTCAGCTTTAAATATATTTTTATAGTAATTTTTTCCATTATTTAAAATCTCAATATTCTCTATTTTAATATAGCCAGAGTAGTTAAAATTAAGCACTTTAATTTTTACTGGCCTTTCAACCCAAGAGGAAAATTTATTTATGTAATAGTAAGAAATAATCTTTTTGTTAAAAAGAATTATAATAGAGATAAAAAGGAGAATGATGAAAGTTATTCTCGACATAAAAATATAATATCCGGATTTACTTTCGGGCACAATAGAGACTCACTAAGTAAAGAAATTAAGACTTTTTTAGATTTAAGAATAACTGTATGCCATAAAAATGTTAAGAGTGCCTGGCAACAGATCGTACCTAAAAAATATATTTATCTCCTAGATAAATTAATATTCCAATAGCAACACCAAGTAATATCCAATAGTAGTTATCTTTAATCATGTCACAAACTTTTCTAAATTAGGTTTGAAGTAATTGGGTCCCTTCATCACTTTTCCTTTATCATTATAAATTGGCTTTCCATCTACGCCTAATTTACTCATATTTGAATTTTGCACCTCTTTAAAACACTTATCTAAGTCAATACCGAAAGCGTGTCCGGCTCCATATGTAACGTAAAGAATATCTGTCAAAGCATCTGCTACTTCTTTTATATCCTTATTATCTATAGCCTCTTTAAACTCACTTAACTCCTCATTTATTAATTCATATCTAAGAGAGGTAATTTTATCATCTGGAAAGCTGGCCTTTTCTTTGATTTCTTGACCAAATGTTTCCATGAATTTTTTAACACTTTCAAAGTTAGTCATTTTTATCCTTTATATTTTATAATTTCTTAATAAGAGTGTATTATATCAATGAATCAAATATGAAATACAGAACAGAATTTGATAGTATTGGTAAAATTAAAGTTCCTGGTGATAAGTATTGGGGTGCTTCAACTGAAAGATCTAATAAATATTTCAATATCGGAGACTTTTTAGTAAGGCCGCTAGTAATACATTCAATAGCAATAATAAAAAAGGCTGCAGCAATTGTAAATACGAACAATAAAGATCTAGATACAAAAATTAGTAAATACATCATTAAAGCAGCGGATGAAATTATTAAAGGCAAACTTGACTCACATTTCCCTTTAAAAGTTTGGCAGACTGGTTCTGGAACGCAAACTAACATGAATGTTAATGAAGTAATAGCTAATAGAGCTATTCAAATGATGGGCGGCAAATTAGGTTCTAAGAAGCCAATTCACCCTAATGATCATGTAAACAAATCTCAGTCCACTAATGACGTTTTTCCTACTGCCATGCATATTGCTATTGCTATTAAGGCTAAAGAAAAACTTTTGCCATCGCTCAAACTTCTAGAAAAAGAATTAAAAAAAAAGGCAAAAGAATTTAAAAGTATTGTTAAAGTTGGAAGAACCCATTTGCAAGATGCCACTCCTTTAACTCTAGGTCAAGAATTTTCAGGTTATCATTCACAGCTTAAAAAATGCATTGTGAGAATAGAAAGTGCTTTAAAAGAAATTTACTACTTAGCACAAGGCGGAACTGCAGTCGGAACTGGTCTTAATACAAAAAAAAACTTTGATAAAAAAATCGTTAAAGAGATAAGCAAAATTACGAAAATTCCATTTAAACCAGCAACAAATAAATTTGCAGCTTTAGCGGCGCATGATGAAATTGTTAATTTTTCAGGAACATTAAATACTACTGCTGTTTGTTTAATGAAAATTGCAAATGATATTAGATTTTTGGGTTCTGGTCCAAGAGCGGGATACGGCGAGCTCATACTTCCTTCAAACGAACCGGGTTCTTCTATAATGCCCGGTAAAGTTAATCCTACTCAATCTGAAGCAGTAACTATGGTTTGTGTAAAAGTAATTGGTAATCACAATGGGATTACAATGGCTGGGTCTCATGGGCATTTTGAATTAAACGTTTTCAAACCTTTGATCATTCATAATATTTTACAATCAATAGAAATCATGAGTGATTCCTCAAAAACTTTTGCAATGTATTGCGTCAAGGGCATTAAGGCAGATAAAAAGAGAATAAAATATTTGTTAGAAAATTCATTAATGCTAGTTACTGCTTTGGCACCAAAAATAGGTTACGATCAAGCTGCTCATATCGCTAAAACAGCACACAAAAACGGAACAACTTTGAAACATGAAGTGGTTAAAGCAGGACTGATTAAAGAAAAAGAATATGATAAAATTATGAGTCCTCTCAAGATGACTAAGCCGAAATAATTAATATATTTCTTTTATAAATTCTTTTATTTTTTTAAAATTAAAAATTTCTAAAAAACTCTCATCAAATAGAATTCTTTCAAAAATATCTTTGAAATATTTTAAATCCTCTTTTGATGCTACATAATTACTATTCATTGAAATATTTTTAAAACTTACTTTTTTTTTTAAAAGACTTAAATTTCCATTAATTCTCATTTCAAAGATTTCATCATTAAAACCTCTTTTAATAGAAAATTTTTTAAATAATTCTTTTTTGTTACTAGATTTTAAATAGCAGTCAAAAAACAATAAAGGGTATTCTTCTAAAAGATTTAAGCTACCTTCACAACTGGCAGTATGATTTGAAGTTAAAAGGTTTTTGGAATAATTGATACGTGCATGAGCTAAATCAATTTTTAAATAAAGGTTATCATAAAATTTTTTATTGAATTTTTTAAAATTAAAATTTATTTCATTTTTAAAGTTTATTTTTCTTAATAAGTCTTTAAATCTTAAAATTTCAAATAGGTCTATTTTTTTAAGTATACGATGATTAAAATCTTCAATTACAATATTAGAATTAATATCTAAAAATGGATTTAAAATAATAGTACTATCATTTTTTAAAGAAATATTTTTACTTCTTAAATGTGAATTATAAATTTTTATCTTTTTACCATCGTATTCAAAACTTGATTTAAAATTGGTATTAAGAATTTTTGATTTGAAAGTACCTTGACTTATATTATTTTTTTTATTTTTATCAAAATTTATATTTATATCTATTCCTGAATTAATTAATTTAAAATTAATTTTTTTAAAGTTTTCATCTATATCTATTTTGAAATTTTTATCAAAAACCATACCTTTAATTAAGTTTTGTCTAGCACCGAAATTAGCAAAATTGATATTTTCTAATGTAACAATAGGGAATGTTTGGTTGATTACAATTATTTTTAAATTATCAAATAAAAAATTATTTTTTTTATAAAACAATTCCTTCATGGACAACTTGAGATCTGATATTTGTAGTTTTAGATAACTGTTCTTTAAAACTATTTTATTTGAGTTAAAGTTTTCATAATTGTATATACTTAAAAAGTCTGGGAAGATTTTAATTTTTTTAACACTTAAATTTTCTATAGTTGATTTCAATTCTATCTGGGTATTGGTTAGTTCTAAATTTGGCAATGGAAAAACATTATATTTTATTTTTTTATAATTATTTATTTTTAATCCATAGTTTTTAAATAGATGAGATTTTATATCTTCAGCCTTTTTTTCGTAGTTGAAAAAAATAGGGATGCTTAAAAATAAGGCTGTTGAAATAACGAATATTATTAATAAATATCTTAAAAAAAAGAGAAACTCGAAAAATTTAGAATACTTGTTGTGAATTATTTTATAGGACTTATTTAGCATTTTTTTTATTTTTATAACTAGTATATAAATGAAAATTCTCTCTTATGAATAACATAGATAACTTAATTAAAAACCTAAACAAAGAACAAAAAGAAGCAGTGATAAGCACTGAGGGTCCAAACTTAATTGTTGCCGGGGCTGGTTCGGGTAAAACTAAAGTTCTAACAACAAGGCTAATACACATTATTAACCAAAAAAAAGCATGGGCAAATCAAATACTTTGTGTAACTTTTACAAACAAAGCAGCAAAAGAAATGCAAAATAGAGTTATGCAGTACATCAAAGGAAGCACTAATGCAGTGCCATGGCTAGGCACATTTCATTCCATTAGCGTTAAATTTTTAAGGAGGCATGCAGAAGCTTTAGGATATAAAAGTAATTTTACCATTTTAGATACGGATGATCAAAAAAAATTAATAAGAAATATAGTTAAGGGTGAAGATTTAGATGCCAAAAAATTTTCTCCTCAATTGATTATGTATCATATCGATCAATGCAAAAACAAAGGTTTACTTCCAAAAAATGTAAAATTAGAAAAGTCAGGATCAATATTAAAATCAATTTTAAAAGTTTACGATATATATCAAAATAAAACTAAAGATCTTAATGCATTTGACTTTGGTGATTTAATTTTATTTTGTGTCAAACTTTTTGAAGAGCATAATGATATAAGAGAAATTTACCAAAATAATTTTAAATATATTTTGGTAGATGAATTTCAAGATACTAACTTTATACAAAATAAATGGTTAAATTTGCTAGTTAATGAGAATAAAAATATTTGTTGCGTTGGCGATGATGATCAATCTATATACAGCTGGAGAGGTGCAGAAATAAAAAATTTTCTCACTTTTGATCAAATTTATAAAAACTGTAAAGTATTTAAACTTGAACAAAACTACCGGTCAACAAAAAATATTTTAGAAACTGCTTCAGGTTTAATTTCAAATAATTCAAGTAGAGTTGATAAAAAATTGTGGTCATCAGCTAATCAAGGGGAACTAGTAAAACTTAATTGCTATAGAACTGGTAAAGAAGAAGCTCAAGGAATTAGCGATATAATAGAGCAAAAAATCAAAAAAAAATATTCTTTAAATGACGTCTCAATATTAGTAAGAGCAATATATCAAACTCGAGAGTTTGAGGAAAGATTTCTTCAAGTTGGTATAGGATATCGTGTTCTAGGTGGAATAAAATTTTATGAAAGAGCAGAAATAAAAGATGCTGTTTCTTATCTAAGAGTTATTCATCAAAAATTTGACGATTTGGCTTTGGAAAGAGTCATTGGTGCACCTAAAAGAGGAGTTGGCGAAAGCACTCTTAATCAAATTTATACTTTCGGAAAATCTAACAAACTTTGTCTTGAAGACTCAATTATTAAGCTGATAGAAAATGGTGATTTAAAACCTAAGATTAAAACTACACTAAGCCAATTAATAAACTTGATACAAAAATGGCGAAATGATTCATTAAAAATGAAACATTTTGATTTATTAAAATTAATATTGGATGAATCAGGTTATTCATCGATATTAAAAAATAAAAAAGATTTAGAAAATGAGAATAGATTAGAAAATTTAAAAGAATTAATTAGAGCCATGCAAGATTATGACAGCTTGCAGAATTTTTTGGAACATGTAGCCTTAGCTACATCAATTGATCAAGAGTGGGAGGGGGCAAAAATTAATTTGATGACAATGCATGCTGCTAAGGGTTTAGAGTTTGATGTTGTTTTTCTACCAGGATGGGAAGAAGGTTTGTTTCCTCATCAAAAATCATTAGAAGAAAAAGGTGATTTTGCTTTAGAGGAAGAAAGAAGGCTGGCATATGTAGGGATTACAAGAGCAAAAAAAGAAGCTTATTTATCTTTTGCAATGAAAAGAGCTTACCATGGTGATTGGATGGATGCTTTGCCGTCAAGATTTATAAATGAAATACCAGACGATAGTGTTGAAAAAAATGAAATTGGATCAAATGAAAATGAAGACTTTGAATTCAACCAAGATAATTCAATTGAATTTGAAGACGAATATAGAAGTCCTGGATGGGATCGATACAAAAAAAATAAAATGATAAAATGGAAAAAATAAATAAATTAAAAAAGGCTTTAAAAAAGAATGAAATAGATGGTTATATAATTACTAAAAATGATGAATTTTTTGGTGAATATATTCCAGATCATAATGATAGGTTGAATTATATTTCAAACTTCTCGGGCTCTTATGGTTTTGCACTAATACTAAAAGAAAAAAATTATTTATTTGTTGATGGGCGATATACTTTGCAAGCAAATAATCAAAGTGGAAAATTTTTTAAGATTATTACAATTCCAAATAAAATGCCCAGCGATATACTAAAAGGCAGAAAACTAACGATTGGGTTTGATCCTAATTTATTTACAAAGAAAACTTTATCTATTTTTTTTGGTAAAAGTAAATGTAAATTTAAACCAGTGTATGATAATTTAATTGATGGAATTTGGAGAAGAAAAATCAAAAATAACAAAAGCAATTTTTTTTTACTGCCGAAAAGATCTGGGAGTGAAAAATACCAATCTAAAATTAAAAAAATTGTTAATTATTTAAAAAGAAAAAAATCTGATTTTTTATTTATTACAGCGAGTGAAAATAATGCTTGGCTACTAAATATAAGAGGTCGTGATACAAATTATACTCCTATTCCATATAGTTACATTTTAGTTAATAAAAATAAAAAAATTAAATTCTTTTGTGATTTAAAAAAAATATCTTCTTCATTGAGAAGATATTTAAAAACAATTGAATTTTTAGATATTAAGGCCTGTAGTAAGATAATTTCAGAAATAAAAAATAAAAAATTTATAATTGATAAAAATTCTTGCTCTTATTTTTTTGAGAATATTATTAGTAAAAATAATAAAATACTCAATTATAATGATCCCATCTATTTCCTGAAAGCGATAAAAAGAAAACAGGAAATAAATAATATTAAAAAAGCGCATATATATGATGGAGTGGCTTTGACTAAATATTTATTTTGGCTTAAAAAAAATTTTTATAGAAGAAGAATTACTGAAATTAGCGCTTCTCAAAAATTATTAAAGTTAAGAAAAAAAAATAAAAAATTCAAATTCTTGAGTTTTCCTACAATTTCTGGAACAGGGCCGAACGGAGCTATTATACATTATAAAGCAACAAAAAAAACAAATAGGAAATTAAAGAAAGGTGATATTTACTTAGTTGACTCAGGTGGTCAATACGAATTTGGAACAACAGATGTTACTCGTACTATTTCATTAAAAAATTCAGATCAAAGAATTAAAAATATCTTTACAAGAGTTCTTAAAGGACATATTGCAGTTGCAAGCTATAAACTTAAAAAAAATACTTCTGGATCAGAAATTGATGAAAATGCTAGAAGGTATCTTAAACAAATAGGTTTAAATTACGCACATGGGACCGGTCATGGTGTGGGATATTTTCTTAATGTGCATGAAGGGCCGCATGCAATATCAAAAAGTAATAAAATTAATTTTAAAGAGGGTATGATTGTATCAAATGAACCAGGTTACTATGAAAAAAACAAATTTGGTATTAGAATTGAGAATTTAATTTACGTTAAAGAAAACAAAAAAGGAATGACTTTTGAAAATTTAACAATGGCACCTATAGAAAAAGATTTAATTATAAAAGAAAGATTAAATAAGAATGAAAGAAAATGGATTAATAATTACCACAAAACTGTTTTTAAAAATCTAAGAGAGTCTATGAATAAAATTGAAGTTTTAGAATTAAAAAAAGCTTGTTCAGCTATTTAAAATTTTAAACCATTCCTTTTCTAGAATTATCTTAATATTTAATTTTTTTGCCTCTTCAATTTTTCTTTTTGTAGGTTTTGAGTCACCTACCACTAAAAAATCAAGTTTTTTTGAAATAGATCCTAAAACTTTCCCTCCGTTATTCTCTGCTATTGCTTTCGCTTCTGATCGACTCATATTTTTAAAACCACCAGTAAACATGAGTTTTTTGTTTGAGAATTTCCCATCATTATTTTTAGCTGCGTAATTCCTGATATTAAGTTTATTTAATAAGTCTTTGGTAATTCTGGTATTGGTTTCATTGTGAAAAAAATTATCAATGGACTTAATTTGTGTTTCACCAATTCCATCTAAATCAACTAGATTTAATAAAATTTTTTTCCTATTTTTGAAATCAAATAATTTTGTAAATTCTTTTACTGAACTAAAAAAACTTGCTAGAATTTTAGCATTTTCTTGACCTATATGTCTGATGCCAATTGAGTAAATAAACTTATCTAAAGAAATAATCTTAGATTGTTCAACTGCTTTTTCTAAATTATTTATTGATAATTCACCCCATCCTTCTAAATTTTTGATTTTGTTATATTTTAAATTAAAAATATCTGATGGTTCTTTTATTAAGTTTATATCCCAAAAATGCTCAATTACTCTCTTTCCAAGCCCATCTATATTTAATGCATCTTTTGACACTAAATGCTTCAGCTTCTCTTTTGCTGTAAACTTACAATCATATCCCTTAGGACATCTTCTTACTGCATCTTGTTTATTAGTGCTTTTACTAAACTCTTTTTTTGTTTCTGCACCGCACAAACATTTTTTAGGAAAAATAAATTTTTTACTTTTTTTATCTCTATAAGAAATATCAACCGATATTACTTGCGGTATAACATCTCCTGCACGTTGAATCTTAACAGTATCTCCTATCCTAATATCTTTTCTTTTTATTTCATCCTCATTATGAAGTGTTGCATTAGATACTACCACTCCACCAACAGTAACTGGCTCTACCTTTGCTACAGGAGTAATAGCTCCAGTTCTACCTACTTGAATGTTAATATCTTTTATTCTTGTAAAAGCTTTTTCTGAAGAAAATTTATACGCTACCGCCCATCGAGGTGAATTTGAGGTGTTACCAAGTCTTTTCTGTAAATCTAGTTCATTAACTTTATAAACCAATCCATCAATATCGTAATCAAGTGCTGATCTCTTTTCATCAATTTTCTTATGTTGTGACTCAATTTCATCTAAAGTAGTTACAATTTGACTTATAGGATTTATAGAAAAATTCCATTTTTTTATAGTATCTAAAAACTCTGAATGTTTTTTAAATTGTATTGGATTTACAGCTCCAAAACCATAAGCAAAATATTTTAGAGGAATTTTTGATGTTTCACTAGGATCTTTTTGTCTTAAAGATCCACTGGCAGCGTTACGCGGGTTTGCAAACTTGTTTTTAATTTTTCTAAAATCTTCCTTACCAATAAAAATTTCACATCTAACCTCTAAAAGTTTTGGAATATTTTTTGCTTTTAATTTTTTAGGTATCGATGAAATAGTTCTCAAATTTGGAAGAATGTCTTCGCCTGTAACTCCATCACCCCGGGATAATCCTTTTGTCAAAACACCATCTTCATAAATTAGGGTTGCAGAAATTCCATCTATCTTAGGTTCAGAGATAAATTCAATTTTTTTTTCTCCATAATTGAGAAAATTTCTCACTTTTTTAATAAAATCATTCATATCAGACTTATTAAAAGCATTAGATAATGACAACATTGGATGTATGTGTTTTATTTTATTAAATTTATTTGAAGGTTTTGCGCCTACAATTTGACTTACAGATTCAATTTCTTTTAAAAAAGGAAATTTTTTTTCTAATTCTAATGCTTCAAACTTAATTTTATCATATTCAGAGTCTGAAATTTCAGGAGAGTCATTTGTAAAATATAATTCATTATGTTTTTTTATACTTTCCAGTTTCTTTTTATAAATTAGCTCAATTTCCAAGTTATTAGTCATGGATTTTAGTTTAAAATTTCAATTATTCTGTTCAAAAAACTTTTCTTTTGTTCTTTATCTTTCTCTTGTCTGTTTTCTTTAAATTCATATTTTTTATTAAAAATTTTGTAAGCTGACCTGTACCACTCACTAGAGTTGTAATTATAACCTAAAATTTTTGTATATTTTTTAGCTTCTTCCTCTAATCCTAGATAATAATGTATCTCTACTAGCCTTAATAAAGCTTCCTCAACAAATATAGTTTTTTCATAATCTTTTAAAATAATTTTAAGCCTTGATATAGCTGGAATCCATTTTTGAGTTTCAATGTAATGTTTAGCTACGTACATCTCTTTAGCAGCTAATTGATTTCTAATTAAACCTTTTTTGAATTTTAAATCTATAGAGTAATCTGTGTCAGGATATTTCGAAATGAAGAAATTGATTTTTTCTAAAGATTTAATTAAAGGTTTTAAGTCTCTTTTTTCATCACTTATTTGCTCAAAATAAATTATAGCCTCTAAATAGTGCGCGTAAATAATATTTTTATCAGCTGGATATTGTTTAAAAAAACGACTTAAATTTTCTAAAGCCTCGTCGTAAAAATTAATTCCATAAAGACAAAAGACTGACATGATAGCAGATCTAGCAGCTAGATTTACGTCCGTAAAATTTAATTCTGCCTCTTCAAATTTTTTATTAGCAAAAAAATAATCATTCTCTTTCATCGCACTAAGACCATCTTTATAGATTTCGTAAGGGTCTACTTTTTCTGATGGAATATAAATTGATTTTTCTTTGTTAGAACAAGCTGATAAAATTAAAAATATTATTGTTAATGATAAAAATCTCGCCATAAAATATAGAACATTAATATCAGATTAAAGTTGCATTTTATAACTTAATTATAAATAAATTTTAAGCGTTTACAGCTAATTTATGAGAGCTTTTTATTTTGATATCTTTTGAAACAAAAATATCATCTTGTTCAACTATTTTAAAAAATGATTTATTCTCGAATATTTTACGCAAGAAAAGGTTTGTTAGCTCATGTCCTCCATGATAACAAATAACTTTTCCTAATATTCTGTATCCTGAAAGTAAGAAGTCTCCAGCTAAATCTAAAATTTTGTGATTCACAAATTCCTTTTGATTTCTTAATCCATCTTTATTCAAAATCTTATTATTTTCGACTACAACTGCATTATCTAATGAACCACCTTTTGCAAGTCCCATTTTCTTTATTTTTTCAATATCTTCAAATAGACAAAAAGTTCTAGAACTTGTCACTTCATCTAAATTATCGTTATGAAAATCAATTATATTTTTTTGATTTCCAATAACTTTATTTTTGTAATCTAGTTCAAAGTCTACTTCTAAAGAAGACTGGTTTGGCTCAATAGAAATTTGTTTATTTTCTTTCGTCAATTCTATCTTATCTATAATTTTTAAAAATTTTCTTTTTTTACTCTGAGATTTCAAATCTATTTTTTTTATTTTATCCAAAAATTCTTTAGCAGAACCATCCATAATTGGAACTTCTTCGTTGTCAATTTCTACAATAGCATTGTCAATGCCAGCAATATACATCGCCGCAAGCAAGTGCTCTACCGTTGAAACCTTAACTCCATGTTTATTTTCCAATGTAGTACATAATCTTGCTGAAGATACATTTGAAAAATTAGCCTTAATCAAATTATTAGCTTTTAAATCAGTTCTTTTGAAAATTATGCCTTTATCTTCTTCAGCGGGAATTAATTTAACTGTGGAGTTTTGACCAGAGTGTAAACCTACACCATTAAAGGAAATGTTTTTAGTTAAGGTTTTTTGATAAATGTCTAACATCGAGAGTGTTTATAGAGGATTGAAATGAATTAATTAAAACAACTAATGTTTCTAAAAAAAACAAATATCACTTGAAAATTTTGCTAAAAAGATCAACAATTATTGATTTTTTGTAGGCAGAAACGGGTATCGCCTCTTTTTTCCAACCAAAATGGACAATCTTATTTACAGAATTTAAGATGCTTTGATCAGATAAATTTTTCATTAAATTCAAGTTTAACCCACCATTAGTTAAAAGAATATTTTTGTAAATATCATTTAAACATTCTAGATCTGTTCTATTGTCAAATTCCAAAAATACATTATTAGAATATTTATTGTAATACCGAAGATTTATATTTTTTATAAGTATAATATTAAATATTTCTTCAATTCTTGCTGATGCAATTTCATAAATTAGTCTTTTTTTAATTTTTCTGAATACATCGTTATGAAAGTATTTTTCTTCTATAAGTTCATCTTGCAAAATATCCTTATTGGACTGAATGTTTCCTAAAATAGTTTTTACAGTTTCTAAATTTAGAGATGTTATTTTTGAGATATCTTTGATTATAATATTAGTTCCAAAATTAAAATTTTCTTCTGATTTAAGAGAATTATTTTCGAAGAAAAAAATTTTAGAATAATCTTGGCTAATTTTAATATGAAAAAAAGTCTCATTATTTTTATAGTTTTCACTTATGTTCGCTCCTTTTACAAAACTTTTAATTAAAATTTTTTTTAATTTTAGGTTACATTTATCAAATAGATTTTTTAGATTTTTATAATCGTTTGTATCCATTAATACAAAAGATAATTCATGAGAATAGAAATCTCCAAAAAGACCTATTGGCAAATTTTCAATTTTTTTATTATCTAGACTAAATTTAGAATTAAAAATATGAAGTATAGTTTTTTTTGACTCAATTTCACTCAAAGACGATTTAAGTGTGTTCAAAATATAAGTTATATTCTCTCTCAAAATTTGAGAACCATTCAATTTTTTATGACCAGATAAATTTATGAATGATGGATTGAAATTTTCTAAAATTAAAATTATCTCTTTAAATGAATATTTAAATTTTTCTTCAATTTGGAATAAATTATTCTTGAGCACGTTAAATGTTTTTTCTAAATCCGAAATTCTATTATTTTCTATTCCTTCTAATGGAATTTCTAATTTATGAAGAAGTTCAAAATTATCTTTTTCGTCTATTTTTCCAACAAAAAAAATATAATTTAAATTATTGATTTCTAAATAGAGTTTTAAGTTAAAATTTTTCATCTATTATTTTAAGATAAGTTGATCATTGATCCTATAATCATACAAAGAAAATTTTTTAAAATCTTTTTTATTTAATAGACTCAAGTAATTTTCTAAACTTTGTATATAATTCTTAGGAGGAAGTTTTATCGTTACATTGTTAATCATTTTTAGGTCCCATCTTCCACTTTCGTATAAAGTAAATTTTTTTACCTGTTCAAATGGAAAATTTATCCTCATTAAATTATTATAAAAAATTTTAAAATCATTTTTATTTGCATAGACATGGGGAAGATCTCTAAAGTTAGGTAAGTCTTTTATCTCAATTAAATCTATTTTTTCACTTAAATAATATTTCTTTTTTTTTTCAAATAAGATGGCAACTGGTTGTTTTTCAAATATTCTAATTCTTAATTTATTTGGATATTTTTTTTTTACTTTAAATCCCTCAATAAGACTATTTTGTGTAAGTAAGCCTTTAATTTCTTCTTTGCGCAACAAAAAAAGATTCTTATTATAAATCGTTGATAAAGTTTTTTTTATATCTTCCTCTTTTATTAAATAATTATTTTCAATGTTAATTTCTTCTATTTTGAATTTAGAAACAGATATCTTTTGATGCGAGTTAATAGTTGTTAATAATAAAAATAAAGTTAATGCGATTAACGTGCTTTTTTTCATCTATTGATGCTGGCATCTAATAAAATTTTTTCAACTAAATTATCAAAAGTTAAACCTTTATAATTAGCAATTTCAGGAACTAAAGATAAGCTTGTCATCCCAGGCTGCGTATTTATTTCTAATATATAAAATCGATTATTTAAAAATTTAAAGTCTGTTCTTGTTACACCTCTGCAATTTAAAACTTTATGAACTTTTTTTGCAATATTTAAAACTTCATTATATTTTTTTTTTGGTAACCTTGCAGGCATTAAGTGTTTTGTTTTTGCTTTTTTTGAATATTTAGCCTTATAGTCATAGAATAGTCTTTTTGGAATTAATTCAATTGCTCCTAATGGATTACCATTTATTACTGCAACTTGAATTTCCTGGCCTCCAATATACTCTTCAAGGATTAGTTCATTATATTTTTTAAATAGTGAATTGATTGATCTAAATAAATTTTCTTTATTCTCGCAAATCTCTACACCTAAACTTGAGCCTTCATCAGTAGGTTTAACAACTACTGGGTAGTTTATTTTTTTTTTTCTAATGATTTTAAGTAATAAAAATTTTTTAAAGCTATCTTTTTTTAACAAAAAAAATTTCGGAGTTTTGATCTTATTTTTAATGAAAATTTCTTTTGAAATAGCTTTATTCATACAATTAAAAGAACTTATGACACCTGAGTGAGTGTAGGGAATTTTTAAATATTCAAAATGACTTTGAGCAATTCCATCTTCCCCATTTTTTCCATGCAAAGCATTAAAAATTACATCTGTTTTCATTTTACTAATTAAATTAAAATTTTTAAATTTTGGATCAAACTTTGTAACTTTATAGCCTTTGTTTTTTAGAGCTCTAATACATGCTGTGCCGCTATTTAAACTAACAGCTCTTTCACCTGAGCCACCACCCAAGACAACCAATACATTTTTAAATTTTTTTTTCATTCACCAACAATTTTAATCTCGAGTTCAAGATTTTCTCCAGTTTTTTCAAAAACTCTTTTTTTTACTTTTTTAATTAAATTTTCTATATCAGCAGATTTTGCTTTCCCGTTATTTACAAAAAAATTACAATGCTTATCTGAGATCATGGCGTCACCTTCTTTATAATTTACACAACCCGACTGTTTTATTAACATCCAAGCTTTCTTTTCTTTACTTATGTTTTTAAATGTACTCCCACACGTTTTTATTTGGCTGGGTTGAGTTATTTTTTTTCTCTCAATATATTCTAATTGCTTAGTTTCTATATCGCCTTTTTTTCCAATTGATCCTTTAAATTTTACAGAAGTAATTAGCAAATCTTTAGGTAAATTAGATCCTCTATAGGAAAACTTTATATCTTTTTTATTAATTTCCACTTTAGCTAATTTTTTTACATCAATAGCCTGAACAGATAATAGAATTTTCGAGATATCATTTTCGTAACAACCGCTATTCATTACTACAGCACCTCCAATTGAACCAGGTATACATGATAAAAATTCAAAATTTTCTAAGCTATTTTCTTTAGCAAAATCAGCAACTTTTCGATCAAATGTTGCAGCGCCTGTTTCTATTATATTTTTTTCTATCAACTTTATATAAGAGAAATTACTTCCTAGTTTTATTGTAACTCCTTTAACTCCTTTATCACGAAATAAAGTATTAGAGCCTGCTCCCAATATAGTAATTTTTAAGTTGTTTTTCCTAGCTTCTCTTAAAAATTCAATAAGTTGATCTCTATCATTAGCTTTATAAAAATACTCTGCTTTTCCACCTAAATTAAACCAGCTATAATTTGATAAATTAACATTTACACTTATGTTGTCGTTAAATTTTTCAAAAAAAATAATATCTTTTGTCATAATAAATATTTAATATTTGACATCCATTTAGATATCAATCCTGCTCCCATACCAATTATTATTTCATCGCTAAAAAGATTTTTTTTTAAATATTTAGCAAGATCATTTTCTTTTTTTATTAAAATAACTTGTGTATTAGAATTTCTTGCAATTAGTTTGGCAAATTTAATTTGATCAAATTTTAAGCTCTTTTTTTCACCGGCCGCATACAAAGGGCATAAAACTACAATACTGGATTTAGAAAAACACTTTGAGAACTCGTTTTTTAAAGACAATACTCTCGAATACCTGTGTGGTTCAAAAATACTTATAATTTTTCTAGTAGGTTTAACGTTATGAACTCCTTCTAAAATTGAGCTAATTTCTGTGGGATGATGAGCATAATCATCATAAAAATCATTTTTATTTTTTGAAAAAACTTTAGTCATTCTTCTTTGAACTCCTGAAAAGTTTTTAAGTGAATTTTTTGCTAAACTAAGATTTGCCCCTAGATTCAAGCACATTATTAAAGAAGCTGCTGTGTTAAGCACATTATGTTTTCCTAATAATTTGATATTAATATTTTTGATATTTTTTATAAACTTATTTTTGTCTTTGTACGTCAAGTCAAAAGTTGTGCTATCATAGTTATATTTTATCTTTTTTATTTGGTATTCAGCTTTTTTATTTTCTCCATAAGTTAATATATTTTTATTTCTAATTTTATTTAGAATTTTTCTTATATTTATACTATCAATACAGATAATTGATTTACCAGTTGGTGGAGTTTTATTTATAAATTCTATGAAAGATTTTTCTAAATTTTTATAACTTTTATAATAATCTAAATGCTCATAATCAATATTAGTTACAATTGAATAATTTATTGGTAATTTTAAAAAACTTCCATCTGACTCGTCTGCTTCAAGTATTGCCCACTCTCCTTTTCCAAGCTTTGCATTGCTTTTTAAAGAATTTATCACTCCACCATTTATAATAGTAGGATCTAGCTTTTGATCAGATAAGATTTTAGCTACCAAAGAGGTTGTAGTAGTTTTTCCATGCGAACCTGTAACTAAAATATTTTTTTTTAAGGAAACTACATCGGCTAAAACCTCTGCTCTTGAATAAACAGGTATCTTTTTTTTTTTTGGCATATTTAATTTCTATGTTGTTATTTTTGACTGCTGTTGATCTAACTAATATTGTAGCTTTCTTAACATTGTTTATTGAGTGACCTATAAATAGTTTCATTCCAGTTTTAGAACAACTTATAGTATTCTTATTTTTATTTTGATCACTGCCTTGGACTTTAAATCCCATGTTTTTCATTATTTGGGCCAACCCACTCATTCCAATGCCGCCAATACCCACAAAATGGATTATGTCTTTTTGACCTAAATTAATTTTTTTCATTTAAGATTTTTCCTATGATAATATTTAAGTTTTTAAAAACATCTTTGTCCGAATAGTGTCTTTGGTTTTGCAAAAGATTTTGCATTGATAATTTATCCTCATAAATTGAATTAATAAGATCAAATAATTTATTTTTAATATTTTTTTCTTCCAGTAAATATCCATAGCCTTTTTTTGCATAAAACTCAGCGTTTTTATATTGATGATTGTCTGCTGATGTTGGCAGGGGTATTGAAATAAAAGGTATTTTCACATTAATTAACTCACCTAAAACTGATGCTCCTGATCGAGTGATGACAAGATTCGTTTTAGCATAATAATCAAAGATTTTTTCTGTAAAATTAAATATTTTATGATCTATTTTAGATTCTGAATAAATTTGAGATAATTCATTATTTTGTTCCTCTAAACATTGTTGAGTCACATTTATGTTCAGTCCTTTATCTGCAAGTCTTAAGAAAATTGGAGGCAATTCCTCTGCAAATATTTTAGCTGCTTGACTTCCGCCTAAAACAAGAATTTTTAAACGATCAAATCTATTTTCTTCAATTTTAGATTTGGAGTAAATTATTTCCTCTCTAACAATATTCCCAATTTCTACAATCTTATCATTATATTTTGCTGGTATACCCTCAACTTCTTTATAAGAGACGCAGATTTTCTCTGCGAAAGGAAGTAAATATTTATTAGCTTTACCTATAATTAAATTATTTTCATAAATAACAAATTTTATTCTTAACAATGAAGCCGCAATACAAATTGGAAAAGACGAATATCCTCCCATTCCAAAAATTATTGATGGTCTATTTGTAATCAAAAATAAACAAGACCTAAGAATTGAAAAAATTATTATAGAAATAGAAATTAAAATTTTAAAAGGACTCTTTTTAATTAATGGAGATGAGGTGCTTACTATTAAATTAAGATGACTATAATTTTTAAGATATTTAAATCCTCTTTTATCAGTTGTCAGTTGAACGCTAAAATTTTTACTTATTAAGTAATTCGCTAAACTATATGCTGGGAAAACATGTCCCCCACTTCCTCCTGTTGCAATTAATATTTTTTTTTTAATCATATAAATATGTTTTATTTTTAGTATAGTTTAAAACTATACCTGCTAATATTGCACTTCCAATTAATGAAGATCCGCCGTAACTTAAAAAAGGTAAAGTCATTCCTGTAGTAGGCAATAAATTAGTATTTACTCCAGCATGAATAAATGTTTGAAATACCAATAAAGTCGCTAAGCCGCATAAAGAAATTTTTAAAAATTGATCTTCTTGATTAAAGCAATTTTTAATTATTCTAAAGGATATGTATAAGAATAAAATTAAAATCATTATTGACATTATAGAACCATATTCTTCTGATATTACGGCTATTACATAATCTGTGTGGGCTTCGGGCACGCTCTCTTTTAAAATACCTTCTCCCATCCCCTGTCCAGTAAGTCCTCCTAATTTTATAGCATCAAGAGCTGCTGAAGATTGAAATTTGTCTCCTTGACTCGGATCAAAAAAAGTAATCAGACGAGTGATGATATAGCCAAATTTTTCAGGAAGAAAAAATAACAATGAACTTATAGAAAAACAAAGGAATATAAAAAAAATAAGTATATATATTAGACTTACACCGGAAATAAAAACAGTGGCTACCCAACTTCCTATTAATAATATTGACTGCCCTAAATCTGGTTGATCAATCAATAAGATTATAACTGAACTCAATAAAATAAAACTTAAGAAATATCTTACTTTTAAATTTTTAAATTTTTCAAAAGTTAAAACTTTAACTGTAATAATAATAAAAAAAGGTTTTAAAATTTCAACAGGTTGTAATCTAAAGAAATAAAGATCTATCCAACGTTTAGCGCCTTTAACTTCAATTCCATTTATTGGAACTAAAGCCAAAAGAGTAAAAGATATTATAAATAATGGTAGAATAAGCTTCGTAAGTATTTCAGTTTTAACTAACGAAATTATAAACATTATATTTAAAGCTAAAATTGTGAAAATAAAGTGTTTTGTAAAAAAAAAGTAAAAATCTTTATTGAGTCTCTCTCCTGCAAGAGAAGAGGTTGAAGAAAATGAAAAAAATAAACCTAAAAAAAATAAGACAAGAAAGCTAAAAAATATTTTTTTATCAATACTTCTCCAGTAATTAATAAATAAAAACTTATATGAATTTTTTTGCATAGATTTTACACAATCTTTTAAATTCTGTTCCTCTTTCTTCAAAATTTTTAAATTGATCATAAGAAGCTGCAGCTGGACTTAATAAAACGTTTTTATTTACATTTTTTTGGAGTTTGCTATCTTTTAGTATTTGTATGATTGAGTTTTTTAAATTTTTTGTTATAGAAAAATTAAATTTACCTTTTATTTGTCTCTTAAAATAGTTGGTGTTTTTTCCAATGATATAGCACTTTTTAATATTATTTTTAAACTTCAAGAGTTTTGTTTTATCGTTTTTTTTAGGAAGTCCGCCAAATATTAGATAAATGTTTTTCAAACTATTTAATGCCAATTCTGTAGATCTAAATGAAGTTGCCTTAGAGTCGTTAATAAATGTGACATATCTTTTTTTTAAAAAAATTTCAAATCTGTGAGGCAAACCTTTAAATGACTTCATAGAGGAAATGAAAGATTTTTCTTTAATCTTTAGTAATTTCGAAAAAGTATAAACAAAGCCCATATTTTCATCGTTGATACCAGAGTTTAAATATTTATTTTTAATTTTATGTTTAATCTTTTTATATTCATTTTTTTTTGAAAAAAATAATTTACTAGAAAATTTTTTGTTCTTAAAAATTTTTTTAAATTTTTTGTTAATTATTGCATACTGATTTTCAGTTTGTAGATCAAAGATTTTTAGTTTTGAATTAAAATAGTGTTTCATGCTTCCATGCCAATCCAAATGATCATTGGTAAGATTTAAAAAAAATGCATAATCCGGACAAATAAATTTGGAATGCGAAAGTTGAAAAGATGAAGTTTCAATAATCACATAATTTTTTTTTAAATTTTTTAAATCTAATATTGGAGTACCTATATTTCCTCCCAATTTAAACTTAAATTTATTTTTTTCCAAAAGATGTGCTATCAATTTGCAAGTCGTTGATTTTCCGTTAGTCCCAGTTACAACAATTGTCTTAAATTTATTTTTTGACGCAAAGAATAAATCGATGTCTGTAATTATTTTTTTTTTAAATATTCTAAGACTTTTATTTTTATATAGACTTATACCTGGAGACAAAACTATGTAATCAACTTCCTTCAACGTTTGTCTTAAATCATTAGGTTTATAGGTTTTGAATAATTTTTTTTTATTATCATCCCAGGCTTTGATGCTTTTTGCGTTATTTTTTTTAAAAATTTGATAGCTGACTGGCCTGATATACCAAGACCATAAACAAGGAACGATAGTTCTTTGAATTTTTGCATATATGGCATGCTTACCTTAATTTAAGCGTTGCTAATCCTATTAAAGCTAGAATGATAGCGATTATCCAAAACCTAATTACAATTGTTGACTCCGCCCATCCTTTTTTTTCGAAATGGTGGTGAATAGGTGCCATCTTAAAAATTCTTTTTCCAGTTAATTTAAAAGAGGCTACTTGAATAATTACTGACACTGTTTCTAAAACAAACAATCCTCCAATTATAGCTAATACAATTTCATGTTTAACTATAATTGCAATTGCAGCTAATGAACCTCCTAAAGATAGAGAGCCAGTGTCTCCCATAAAAATTTTCGCTGGTGGCGCATTATACCAAAGAAAACCTAAACAAGCTCCTACTATCGATCCACAAAAAATAGATAATTCTCCTACGTCAGGTATATATTGAATTTGTAAATAATCTGAAAAAATTGTGTTCCCAACAACATAAGATATCAAAGTAAATGAAATCGCTACTAACATTACAGGCACAGTTGCTAATCCGTCTAGACCATCAGTTAAATTAACTGCGTTTGATGATCCAATAATTACAAACAGAGCGAATGGTATAAAGAAAAAACCCATTTGCCATATTAAGTTTTTGAAAAACGGAAAGTAAAGATTTTGAAGATACTCATGATCAGAATATTCTACTAAAATGAATAAGGTTATTCCGCTTATAATAACTTGACCAAAAAATTTGTATTTGGATTTTAGTCCTCTAGAATTCTTATATTTAATCTTGAGAATATCGTCTAATAATCCAAGTCCCCCTAATGATAATGATACAAATATTAATGTCCAAACATAAATATTTGTTAAATCAGCCCATAAAAGTGTACTCAGTATAATTCCAATAATAATAATTACTCCACCCATGGTTGGTGTTCCAGTCTTTTTAATAATATGATCAATAGGGCCATCTTGCCTGATTGGACCAGTGATCATTTTTTCTGAAAAAAGTTTAATTAATGGACTGCCAATTATGAATACTATTACTAAAGAAGTGACTACTGATAGGCCAGTTCTAAAAGTTAAGTATTTAAATACATTTAAAAATGAATATTGATCTATTAATGAAGTTAACAAACTAAAAAGCATCTACATTCCTCTTATTATTTTTTTACTAAAATTATTAAGCCCCGTTGCGTTAGAACCTTTTATCATCAAGTAATCGTTGTTAGATATCATACTACTCAAAGTTAAATCTAAGTCCTCATTATTTTGTAAAATATTTCCTCTTTTCTCTTTATTTAAATGTTTATAAGTAAAAATTGTTTTATTTCCTTTAATCAATACTTTGTCGATATCAGAATTGTTAATAACTTTAGAGAGATCTACGTGAAATTTTTTTGTCCTTGGCCCTAATTCAAGCATATCGCCAAGTACCAAGTACTTTTTGAAGTTATTTTTTTTAATTAATCCTAGCCTAATGATGGCATTTTTAACAGATAATGGATTGGCATTATAACTTTCGTCTATAAATTTAAATTTTTTCTTATATCTTGAAATTAAATGTTTCTTTCCTCTACCTTCTGGTAGCTGAAAATTTGGAAATTTATTTTTAATTTTATGAATATTTACATTAAGTTCTCTTAAAACTGCAATAGAGGACAAAACATTGTAAATATTCAAATCTTTTATTTCTAAATCAATTTTTTGTCTTTTAGTCTTTATAATAAGTTTGGAAACTTTGCCTTTTTTTATAATCTTATAAAGTTGAATATCTGATTTTTTGTGTACTCCAAAAGTTGAGGTTTTTAATTTAAGTAATTTTGCTTTTCGGGATAGAAAGTTAAAATATTTGTCATCTCTGTTTAAAATAATCTTTCCTCCAGGCTTCATATTATCCATAATTTCTGATTTAGCTTTTGCTATTCCATTTATATTTTTAAAATTTTCTAAATGAGCTTCGCCTATATTAGTAATTACACTAATTTGAGGTTGAATCATCTTACTCAAATTTTTGATTTCTCCAGACTTACTCATGCCAACCTCAAAAATACCAAATTCATCATCGAAACTTAGATTGGATAAACTTATTGGAACTCCTAAATGATTGTTAAAAGACTTTGGTGAAGAGTAAGTCTTTCCAAAATTTTTTAATAAATCTTTGAGTAAATTCTTTAATGAAGTCTTGCCTGTACTCCCTGTTATCGCTATGATTTTAGCAGAAGTATTTAGTCTTTTTAATTTTGCAAAACGATTTAAAAATGAAATTGGGTTCTCAACTTTAATTATCTTATTATTTTTATTTCTTATAACTGATGAAGTAATAATACATCCTGCCCGTTTTTTTAATGCATTGTTAATAAATTTGTTACCGTTATTCTTTTTACCTTTTATTGCTATAAATAAATTATCTTTCAAAATTGTTCTTGTATCAATTGATAAACCATTAAAATTTACTGATTTTCTTTTATTAATGATTTTATTCAATATTAATTGATTTTGACGATAGTTCTCTTTGGTTTTATCTATAATTCTTGGTTTAATTTTTATTTTTTTAATAATCTTTTTATCTGAAATATTTATAATTTTATCTTTATAAATCTGTTTTTCTTCATGTCCTTTCCCAGCAATTAAAATAACTTCTTTGAAGTCAGCATTATGAATTGCTTTTTTAATCGCTAATTGCCTATTTCCAATATCAAAAGCTTTATTTTTTGAGATATGCTTCAAAATTTGATTTCTAATTTCTTTTGGGTTTTCATTTCTAGGATTATCATCTGTAACGTAAATTTTTTTACAATTTTCATTAGCTATTTTTGCCATTAAAGGTCTCTTTTTAATATCTCTTTCACCTCCACATCCAAAAACTAAAGATAAATTGTTTCCATATTTAACTTTAAGACTTTTAATTGTTTTTAATAAAGCATCTGGTGTATGGGCATAATCTATAAAAATTTTTATCTTATTTTTATAACTTTTCACTAACTCAAGTCTGCCACTAACATCTTTTAAATTTTTTAATGATTCATAGATTAGATAATCTTTTAATCCACAAAGCTTTACAGCCTTAATCGCCATGGCCAAGTTTTTGACTTTAAAACTAGTATCAAATTTTGAAGATAAATTTTTTATTTTTTCAAACTCTTGATTTATATCCAAAAGTTTAAAATTTTTCTTTTTTGCTATTTTTTTAATTAAAAAAAAAGGTTTAATATCTCTATCAGAAATTATTGTGGAGTTCTGGCCTAAAATTTCTTTAAATAATAAAAGTTTTGCATTTAAATAGGATTTCATGGATTTATGATAATCTAAATGATCTTGGCTAAAATTTGTAAATATCGCTGCCTTAAATTTTATGTGATGTAACCTTTTTTGATCTAATCCATGACTTGAAGTTTCAATTATTACATTGTCAATTTTTTTTCTTTTTAAAAAATCTAAATTCTTATGTACCGAAATTGCATCAGGAGAGGTTAAATCGTTTTTTAGAATTTTTCCTTTAAATTTAATTCCCAAAGTTCCAATAGATGCAACTGGTTTATTATTGTTATTTAATATTTGATAAAAAAAGTCAGCAACAGAAGTTTTGCCATTGGTGCCGGTAACGGCAATAATATTTTTTGGTTTCAATTTATAAAATTTTGAAGCTAATTCACTTAAAAAAAATCTTATCTTTTTTTTTTTTATTATAAGAACATCTTTTCGTTTAATTTTTGAGTTATTAGAACAAACTATAACACAAGCTCCTTTGTTAACTGCTTCACTTATAAATTTTTCTCCATTTAACTTATTTCCTTTTATGGCAAAAAAAATAAAATTTTTTTTAACCTTTTTACTATTAGTTGAAATTCCAGAAATAATTAATTTTTTTTTATTCCCAGGAATATTTCTAATCAATTTTTTCAACAACATACTGATCAATAAACTCTTTGTTATTTATGGCTAAAATTGGCCCGATTTTTTCTATTATTTTGCCAGCAACATAAACAGAATTCCAGCCAGACGTATTGTACGGTGCTTTTGTCTTAACTCCGCGGTAATCATATATTAAATCTTTATTAATTTTTGGGTTCTCCAGCATTACGAACATGGTATATTTTGGTTTATTAGAGGGAAATATAGAAATAAAAGTATTAATTCTATTTTTACTATCACCGTAGCTTTCTGCCGTTCCCGTCTTCCCCCCTACAAAGTAACCATCTTTGTCTGCCAAACTAGCCGTGCCCTCTTTACTGCTAACAACCTTTCTCAAAATATTACTTAATTCATGACTTATATCACTTGAAATAATTGATTGAGGTATTTCAAATTTTCTATCTTTTATCAAACTTGGTTTAACTAATTTGCCGCCATTAATCATAGCTGCATATAATGCCGTTGCTTGTAAAGGTGTCGTGGTAATTCCGTGTCCAAATGAAATTGTTTCTAATTTACATTTGTTCCACTTTAGTTGATGTGGAACGCCTACTTCCTCTAATTCAATTTTAGGATTGTTAGTAAGTTTAGTTTTTTTTATAAATTTTTTAAATTTTTCTTCTCCTATTTTTTTTGCTAGAATTACTGAGCCTGTATTTGACGATCTAATTAAAATTTCTTCAACAGATAAATTTTTCGGATGTTCTTTAATATCTGTAATTTCATGGATAGAACATTTAATTTTTTTTGGAATATTTTCAATAATCGTATCTGGTTCAACCAATTTATATTCAAGTGCTAATGCAACAGTAAAGGTTTTAAAAATAGATCCTAATTCATAAACACCTTTAGTAATTTTATTAATAAATTTTTTATCCTTGATAGTTGTCCTCTTATTTATGTTAAAATTAGGTAGTGATACTAAAGATATTACATCACCATTGTTAGCATCTAATAATACAGCGCCTCCACCTGATGCATCGAAAGTTTTAATTGCATTATTTAGTTCTTGGTTAATTATGTGTTGAATATTGCTATCTAAAGTCAATTTTAAAGGCTGGGACATTTTATCTTTAATTTTTAATTCTTTATCAAAATATTTTTCAACGCCTGATATTCCATAATTATCATAATCTACTTGACCAACAATATGACTAAATAAATTTCCATGTGTATACATCCTCGCCTGAAACGGTTCAAACTTAATTGCCTTTTCTCCTAAAGCCCAAAGTTTGTCTTTTTCTATCTGATCGATTCTTTTCATTATTCGAAAGTATTTTTTTTTATTTAATTTTTTTCTTATTTTATCGATAGGAAGATCGGGAAAATTTAATCTTAATTTTAATAAAAAATTTTTTTTATCGTTAATTAATTTTGGATCTATCGCAGCATGAAAAGTATTAATATTTCTTGAAATGATTATTCCATTTCTATCCACAATATCTCTTCTAATTAATGAAAATTGTGTAGTTTGTTTTTCTTTGCTAAATGTTTTTTTCTTATCCAGTGAAATGAGGGTAACTTTTATTGAAAAAATAAAAATTAAAGAAAAAAAGAAAAAAAATAATATAAAAATTCTATCCTGGAAATTATTAGATTTTTTCAATATTTTGTTTTTTTTATTAGTCTCTAAGTAATCCTCAAAGTAAAAACTTGTTTGATTTATATTTTTATTTCGTTTTAATTTTTTTTTCATCTTTTATTTTAAGATTTGAAATCTTATTCTGTAATTTTGTAAAATCTGAAATATCGAAAAAAATATTTGAATGTTTAATTGGTAGATAGTGATTGAAACCTATCGCATTTAATTTTTTTTCTATTTCTGCAGGGGATGTTAAATAATGAAAATCTAATTGAGCTTCGTTAACGTTTTTTTGTTTTACTAAAATCTTAGAGTTTAATTTTATAATTTGTTTTTCTATAATTCTTGTTTTATTTTTAATTATCGATGTTATTACTAAAAAAATAAAAAACACAGTTATTGAAATAACAAATTTTGTTTTAAGCATTAATTGACTCCAGGTCTAAATATTTTTTAAATTTTTCAATAAGGCCTATTGGATATTTAAATTCATCAGTACTTCTTACTGCAAATCTTAGTTTTGCTGATCTTGATCTGCTGTTTTTTTCAACTTCTTTTAATGTGGGTTTGAAAGCTTTATTTTTATATTCATCAAATAAGACGCCGCTCAAAGTCTTATTCTCTGGCAAATACCTTGACGGTCTTGATTTATTTTTAGAATAATTGGTAAAAAAATATTTAACAATTCTATCTTCAAGTGAATGAAAGCTTATAACTAAAATTTTACCACCTGGTTTCAATTTTTTTACAGCGTTTACAACGCCATTAATTAATTCTGTGATCTCTTTATTTACAAAAATTCTCAACGCTTGAAAAGTTTTTGTGCAAGGGTTTATTTTGTTTGAATAGTTTTTTTTTTTACTTTTGTGAATTATCTCAACAAGATCTGATGTATTGTTGATTATTTTATTTGTTCTATATTTAACAATATTTTTGGCAATTACTGATGCTTCTCTTTCTTCTCCTAAAATTTTAATAACTAATTTAAGATCTGTCTCACTTAAATTATTAACCGCGTCTAAAGCTGAAATTTCGTTTAAACCCATTGTCATGTTTAATTTTTTCTTAGATTTGAAAGAAAAACCTCTCTCTAAATCATTAAGCTGAATAGAAGATAAACCTAAATCAAAAATAACTACATCAACATAATCTTTTAAAATATTATTTAGTTGACTAAACTTTAAGTGATAATATTTAAATTTATTTGGATATTGTTTCTTTAATTCTTTTGCAATAGATAATGATTTTTTATCTCTATCAATCGCATGTACCTCAGTTTTTACTGCTTTTAAAAGTTCTTTAGAATAACCGCCACCACCAAATGTGCAATCTATAAAATTTTTTTCATGTAAAGGAGAACATATTTTTAAAACTTCATTTAACATCACTGGAACATGGGAAGATTCCAGTGATGTGTTTTTTTTGTTCATGAGTATAAAATTGGGACATTAAAACTTTTGTTTTCTTAAAAAAGCAGGAATTTCAAATTCCTCCTCGTTTATGTCTTGATCAAATAATTGTTCTGCCTCATTATTAATTTGATCGTCAGCTTCAATCTCGTCGGATTGATAGTTTTGTTCCTCAGAAAATAATTTTGGCGTGTATTCCTCTTCATTGCTTTCATGAAGAGAACTACTATTTTCATTTTCAATGAAATTGTTATTTTCCATATATGATGCATTTTCCATTGATACACCAGATGTCAGATCATTGGCGTCCTCCTCGTTGCTAGGAAGATTATCTAATAAATTCTCATTTTCTAAATGGTTTTGAATATTATTTGTTGTTACATTTTGTTCCTCGACTTCAAAACTTTCATCAAGTTTTAACGCTGTAGCTCCGTCTATGGATCCAATTGCATTATTTTCTATTCTTTGACCTTGTGAAAATAAATTTTCAGAATAACCCGTGTTTCTGTTCTGAATTCTAGAAAACATATTTAAAACTGTTTTGTTTTCAGTCTTATGACCATCAAGTGCTGTAGCAACAATAGAAACTCTAATTTTACCTGTCATGTTTTCATCTTTAATTGCTCCAAAAATTAACTCTGCTTCAGGATCAACCTCGGCTCTAATTTTATTAACTGATTGGTCTACTTCAAATAATGTTAAATCATTTCCGCCTGTAATATTGATTAAGAGACCTTTAGCACCTTGGAGGGAGTACTCATCTATTAAAGGATTGTTCAAAGCCATTTCTGTAGCTGCCATTGCTCTGTTTTCACCTTCAGCCTCTCCTGTTCCCATCATAGCTTTACCCATTGCACTCATTACTGTTTCAACATCTGCAAAGTCTAGATTTATCATTCCGGGTCTGACCATCAAGTCTGTTACACTTTGAACTCCATGTTTCAAAACATTATTTGATAAATTGAATGACTCCTCAAAAGTAGTTGACTCGCTTGCAATCTTAAAAAGATTTTGATTTGGAACTACAATAACGGTATCTAAGTGTTTTTTGAATTTTTCTAAGCCCTCTAGCGCTCTTCTCATTCTTTTTGGTCCTTCATAAGAAAAAGGTAAAGTTGTCACGCCAACTGTCAAAATATTAAGTTCTCTAGCTGCTTTAGCAATAACATGTGATGCTTCGGTACCTGTGCCCCCACCCATTCCTGATGTTATAAAAACCATATTTGAACCTTGCATATAACTTGTAATTTCATTCATTGACTCGTCAGCTGCAGCTTGTCCAATGTCATGTTTTGCACCTGCTCCTAATCCTTTTGTTAAATTCATTCCAATTTGAATTTTCGCATCTGCCTTACTCATTTTTAGATCTTGGGCATCAGTATTTACTGCAACAAATTCAACTCCTTCCATTCCAGACTCGATCATTGCATTTATAGCATTCCCACCTGCACCCCCAACACCTAATACTAATATTCTAGGTTTTAATTCTTTTAACTCTCCTCCACCAATATTTATACTCATTACACCTCTCCCTTCTGTTTGATTTCCCATTTTAAGTTAGACCTATTTTGAAAAGATTTTTTTCTCGCAACAATTCTAAACTTTTCAAATAATTTTGGTTCCCAAATTTGAAAGGTTTTTCCTAAACCAACAAATAAAACGTTATTATTTATTTTTGCGTGACTTAATAATTTGTTAGATAATGAAATTCTTCCTTCAGTATCAAATTGTAAATTTTCACATTCAGATAATATTGATGTCGCAAAATAATCCCTTTTTTCCTCAAATGGATTCAAAGAATCAATAGTATTTGAAAGTTTTTCAATTCTGTCTTGGGAGCAAGCTTCTAGTGCATCATTGTTAAAAGATGGATAGCTTATAAAACCGTTATAACCCATAGAATTTAAATGAGATCTAAATGTAGCTGGCACTGAAACACGCCCTTTCTTGTCTATTTTGTTCTCGTAACTCGATAAAAACATTTTTAATCAAAAATCTAATACTTTTTATATTTTTCAATTTACCCTCCATAATGGGATAATTTGGGATAGTATGGGTTTTTAAAGATTAGTCAATATCTTTATATTAAGCTTAAAGTACAAAAGTAGAACACTAAAAATGGTGATGTTGCCAGATAATCTATAAGCCGGGTTCTGTCATTGAAGATATCATTTCTCTAGGCTTAAATTCACATTTAAGCTCAAGCGGTTAACCCAGAAGACTAACTAAAGACT
>MDTG01299823.1_pt1 | contig 30050 bp, 16 predicted proteins | sample 811421 | NCBI WGS metagenome assembly MDTG01 (sample SAMN05326645, study PRJNA326480) | marine metagenome | isolation source: seawater | place: Pacific Ocean: South East | collected 2011 | reverse complement strand
GGAAGGTCAGCCCCTATCGCTTCGTGCTCCTCGGCGGCGCCGCCGGGGCCCTCAACACGAGCGTCGGCGCCACGGGTCCGCTGATCGCTCCCTTCTTCGTCGACCTCGGCCTCGAGCGGCGCGGGGTGATCGGCACCAAGGCTGCCTGCCAGAGCCTGGGGCACTTCGCCAAGCTCCTCGTGTTCGGCGCGGCGGGCTTCGCCTTCGCTCCCTACCTGCCAGCGCTCGGGCTCTTCGCCCTGGCGGCCGTGGCCGGCACCTGGACCGGCAGCCGCCTGCTGGATCGCCTCAGCGAGGGCTGGTTCACCCGCCTCTACCTGAGCGTGCTCTTCCTGCTCGGCGCGCGGCTCCTGCTGCGTGAAGTGCTTGGCTGAAGGAGCCTCCTCCCTCACCCTGCGGGCCCGTCGCGCCGAGCGAGTAGCCTGGGCAGCCCCTCTCGCGAGGGGAGCAAGGAGACCGCGTGGATTTGGACGAGTTCGTCAAGCAAGCCAAGGAGCGCAACCCGCACGAGCCCGAGTTCCAGCAGGCCGTAGAGGAGTTCGCCTCGAGCCTCGCGCCCGCGCTCGAGCGTCACCCCGAGTTCTGCCAGCACCGGATCCTCGAGCGCGTGGTCGAGCCCGAGCGCATGATCCAGTTCCGCGTCACCTGGCTCGACGATCAAGAGCAAGTCCAGGTCAACCGCGGCTGGCGCGTGCAGTTCAACTGCGCGATCGGCCCCTACAAGGGCGGCCTGCGCTTCCACCCGACCGTGAACCTGAGCGTGCTCAAGTTCCTGGGCTTCGAGCAGATCTTCAAGAACGCGCTGACCACGCTGCCCCTCGGCGGGGGCAAGGGCGGCTCGGACTTCGACCCCAAGGGGCGGAGCGACTTCGAGGTGATGCGCTTCTGCCAGGCCTTCATGCTCGAGCTGGCTCGACACGTGGGCGAGGACACCGACGTGCCCGCGGGGGATATCGGCGTCGGCGCGCGCGAGATCGGCTACCTCTACGGCATGTATCGCAAGCTGACCAACCGCGTGACGGGGGTCCTCACGGGCAAGGGGATCACCTGGGGCGGGAGCAACATTCGCCCGGAGGCCACCGGCTACGGGGCCGTCTACTTCGCCCTGCACGCCCTCGCCGATCAGGGGGAGGACCTCGAGGGGAAGGTGGCGCTGATCTCGGGCTCGGGGAACGTAGCGATCTACGCGGCGGAGAAGGTGCTCCAGAGCGGGGGGAAGGTGCTGACGCTCTCCGACAGCAGCGGCTGGATCCACGCGCCGGAGGGGCTGGTCGCCGATCAGCTGGCCGAGCTCAAGCAGCTCAAGTTCGAGGAGCGCGGGCGCCTGAGCGAGTTCGCCGAGGCGCACCAGGGGGTGAGCTACAGCGAAGAGGGCAAGGTGTGGCAGGTCGAGGGCGCCCAGCTGGCCTTCCCCTGCGCGACCCACAACGAGCTCGAGGAGGCCGACGCGCGAGACCTGATCGCCAACGGGGTCGGCTACGTGATCGAGGGCGCGAACATGCCCTGCACCGCCGACGCCGTCCACGCTCTGCAGGACGCGGGCGTGACCTTTGGGCCGGGCAAGGCGGCCAACGCGGGCGGGGTCGCGACCTCGGGGCTCGAGATGGCGCAGAACTCGCAGCGCACCTCGTGGAGCCGCCAGGAGGTCGACCAGCGCTTGCACTCGATCATGGAGAACATCTACCGCAACTGCGCCGACACGGCAGAGCGCTACGGCAAGCCCGGAGATCTGGCGGCAGGCGCGAACATCGCAGGGTTCGTCAAGGTCGCGACCGCCATGATCGAGCAGGGGATCGTCTAGCGCGCGGCGAGGGCTCGTCGCTCCGCCCGGGCGATGGGTGTCGGGCGCGCTCGCTGCGGTCGGACCCATCGCCTAGGATCCTGCCCATGAGCGGCCCTTCCCATGTGAGCCCCGATGGCCTCGACCTGAGCGACCCCCTCGCCCAGCGGGCGGAGCTCGCGGACCTCGCGCGCCAGGTGGCAGGCCTGGTCGAGCTGGACCGCCTGACCGGGGTCCTCGCCAGCCCCGTCCCCGGCCCGCCGCCGGCTGCCAGCGCCGCTCGCCAGCTCCCTCGCAGCGAGGAGCCCCTGCCTGCATGGCGCCAGCGGGGCGCAGCGCAGCCTTCCCCGCAGGCCAGGCCGAGGGATCGTGGGCGCTCGCGGCGAGAGGCCGCCCCTCCCAGGCCCCAGGCCAAGCCTGCTCCCGCGCCCGCCCCCGCCGTGGCTCGCGCGAGGCCGGCCCCTGGCGCTCCAAGCCTCTCCCAGCAGCGGGTCCTCAACGAGGGCCACCTGCACGCCCTCGCCAACCGCATGCACGGCTGCACGCGGTGTCGGCTCTCGGAGAGCCGGACCAACCTCGTGTTCGGGCAGGGCGACGCCGCCGCCGAGCTGGTGTTCGTGGGCGAGGGCCCGGGCTACCACGAGGACATGCAGGGCATGGCCTTCGTAGGCCCTTCGGGCGCGCTGCTCACCAAGATGATCAACGCCATGGGCTACCTCCGCGAGGAGGTGTTCATTTGCAACGTGGTCAAGTGCCGCCCGCCCCGGAACCGCAACCCGCAACCCGACGAAATGGGCACCTGCGTCCCCTTCTTGCGTGAGCAGCTCGAGATCATTCGTCCGCGCGCGATCTGCGCCCTGGGTCGCACGGCCGCGATCGGGCTGGGGCTGATCGGCCCCGACGCCTCGCTCGGGCGGAGCCGCGGTCGCCTGCACGAGTGGAACGGCGTACCGACCGTGCTGACCTACCACCCCGCCTACCTGCTCCGCTCGCCTGACGAGAAGCGGAAGGCGTGGCAGGACTTGCAGCTCTTGTTCCCGCTCCTGGAGCGGCGCCGGCCCAAGCCGATCAAGCCCGACGAGACCGAGCGCCGCTGAGTCTCGCTGCGCGATTTTCTGGCTTCGCGGCGTGAGGCTCGACCTCGCTCAGGGTCGAAAGACCACCACCGCGCGCATGGTGGAGGACATCGGTACGAACGCTCAGGCTCGAAACCCACTGCCTGGGGGCCTTCTGGCCTCTTCAGCGCCTTGACAGGGTTCCTGACGTGGCCTACAATCCGCCGCCACTGGCGCTATTTCCTTTAGCACCAAAGACTTACTTGCTCGCGCTGGCGGGCGGGTCTAGCTATGGGGCAGCTCTTGGCGTTGCGCGGAGGCGCGGTCTTCGAGGGTTGAGCGACCGGTTGAACACACCCTGAGGAGGGGGGGCTCTCCATATGGCTTCGGTGTGGGGTATCGACATCGGCAAGGCAGCCCTGAAGGCTGTCAAGCTGCGCAAGACGGGCGAGGGGCTCGAGATCCAAGCGATCGAATACATCCCCTATCCCGTCGAAGAAGATGAGGACGAGCGGCAGGAGCACGTCAACGACGCGATCCGCAGCTTCCTCACCAAGCACAAGCTGCGCGGCGAGCAGATCGTGGTGGGCATTCCTGGCCTCCACGCCTTCTCCCGCTTCATCAATCTGCCGCCCGTCGACAAGAGCAAGCTCTCGATGATGGTGCGCATGGAGGCGCAGCAGCAGATTCCCTTCCCGATCAATGAGGTCAACTGGGACTTCACCAAGATCGAGCGGGACTACGAGCCGGGCGAAGAGGTCGAGATCGGCATCTTCGCGACCCGCTCGGAGCTGATCGACGGCTTCCTCGGTGACTTGAAGGAGGCGGGCCTCCACCCCGACACGATCACGATCGCGCCGCTCGCGGTCTACAACTTCGTGCGGACCAACACCGAGGACAAGGAGGGCGGCACCGTCATCCTCGACATCGGCGCCGAGCACACCGACCTCGTGATCATTGACGGTGAGCGCTTCTGGATCCGCAACCTGCGGATCGCCGGCAACGACATCACCAAGGCCCTCGCCGATCGCTTCAAGATCCCCTTCGCCGAGGCGGAGAAGCTCAAGAAGCAGAGCAGCAAGAGCCAGCAGGCCAAGAAGATCTTCTCGGCCATGGAGTCGACCCTCAAGGACCTCGTCGGCGAGATCCACCGCTCGGTCGGCTTCTTCAAGAGCCAGGCCGACGACCTCGACGTCAAGCGCATGGTGCTGATGGGTGACGGCGCGCGCCTGCGCAACCTGCCCAAGTTCTTCAAGCAGCAGCTCAAGTTCGACGTCAAGCGCGTCAGCTCGCTGGCCGAGGACACCTTCCTGATCGAGGAAGAGGTCGACCTCGACACGCTCAAGAACCACCTGCTCGGCTTCGGCGTGGCCCTCGGCCTCGCGGTCCAGGGCGCGGGCGAGGCGCCTTGCGGGATCAACCTCTCGCCTCAGCAGCTGCAGGTGCAGTCGAAGCTGAAGAAGAAGCTCCCGCTGGCGCTCGTGACCATGATCCTCTCCTGGGCGGCGCTCGGTCTGAGCTACGCCCACTGGACCCGGATCAAGAAGAAGGTCTACAAGACCGCCAAGGGCATGAGCGACGTCGGCTCCTGGCAGCAGACCCAGGACGACGCGACGAAGGCCAAGGAGCAGATCCCGCCGCTCGAGAAGCGCGTCAAGCAGCTGGCCGAGATCGGTAAGGGCCGGACCATGGTGGCCCAGCTGATCGACCAGGTGCGCGGGGTCCTGCCGGCGACCAACGACGAGCTGCCCAAGCTCGACGACGACACGCGCAAGAAGGAGGTCCCCGCCCAGCGGCAGAGCTGGGAGCAGCTCCTCCGCGACAACAAGACCAACCTCAAGAAGATGTGGATCCTCGACTGGTCCTTGCGCCGCAAGGACATCCAGGGCGAGGGGCCCAAGCCCTACGAGTGCACCATGCGGATCGCCATGGCGCAGGGCGACCGGGAGGCGGTCGAGATCCGCAACCAGATCCGCGACGACTTCGTCGAGCCGCTCAAGCGGCGCCTGGGTGACGCGCCCTTCTTCGTGCGCAACCCGGAGAAGACCTGGCCCGAGGGATACGGCGACGCCTTCCTCAGCCAGACCGAAGAGATCTACCAGCTCGACCCCGACGCCCGCACGGAGAGCCGCAAGAGCTTCCCCGCGGTCATGGTGACGGTGCGCTTCGAGCTGGGAATGCCCAAGCCCAAGCCCAAGCCCAAGGCCGAAGAGCCCGCCCAGGAGGGCGGCGACGAAGGGGGGGACGAGTAATGGCGGACCTCGATCCGAAAGAGCTAGCCCAGCGCAACGTCCCGCTGATCGTGATCTACGTCCTGGCCTTGCTGCCGCTGCCGATCTGGTTCGTGGTCGTGCAGGGGGGGCTCAAGGAGGGCAAGAAGGACTCGGTCGCCGACGCGCTCAAGAAGCTCAAGCAGAAGCAGCGGACGATTCAGCAGTTCTCGAAGCGGGTCAAGAGCAACGACCCCGAGCTCTTCAGCCCCCACCACGTGCAGGCCTTCAACGACCGCGCGGCCGAGCTGAAGAAGCAGATCACCCAGCTCGAGGACGCGATCCGCGAGCGGGACAAGACCCTCGAGCAGTGGTTCGACGATCCGCAGTTCAGCGGCCTCAAGGAGGGTCAGCTCCCTGACCCCGCTGACTACGCCCAGTACTGGAAGTCCAAGGCCATCCCTCAGATGGTCGAGAGCTACGGCGACCTGGTCAAGCCGCCCGAGGAGGACGGTGATCCTTACCTCTACGCCAGCCAGCCGGTCAAGGACACGATGAAGCGCGATCAGAAGCGCTACTGGGCCCAGAAGTACATCCTCGAGGGGATCCGCAAGGGCGCCAAGCACGAGACCGTGATCGACGGCAAGCCCGGCAAGGCTCGCTTGGCCAGCGCGATCTCGTTCGCCAGCGACCGGGGCAACAGCAACAGCAACGACGAGAAGCCGATCGTGAGCTCTTTCCGGGCGCAGGTCGAGCTGCGCTGCTCGTTCCGCGACGTGAGCACGATCTGCCGCGAGATCCTGGCGCAGCCGATCCCGATGCAGATCCTGGGGCTCGAGGTGAGCAAGCACCCCTTCCGCTTCGAGGACCGCACCCTGCAGCTGACCGTGGACGGCTCGGAGAAGGCCTTCCTGGACAGCAACTACTCGATCAAGCTCGACAACTTCAGCGACTTCAAGGGCGACGATAAGCTCGAGGAGTACATCCCTGAGCCCCCGGTGCGGGTCCAGCTCGAGGTCGAGATCCTCGACTTCGACCTGCCGCCCAAGGCCGAAGCAAAGGCTGAGGAGGAGTAGCCATGGCTGACCCCAAGGAGATCGCCCTCGATCACTTCGAGAAGGTGCTGCTCGCCGTGGCCGCGGCCCTGCTGGCCCTGGTCGGCGTCGGCTCGGTCGGCGAGCCCGACGAGCTGAAGAAGGCCCAGGGCCTGAACAAGGACGCCAACAAGGTCAAGAGCTTCATGTCGAGCTCGAAGCCGCAGCTGGAGGGGCTGCCCTCGGCCGTCAAGGAGCTGAACCGCAACCTCGACAGCAACGAGGTGCCCAACATCGACTCCTTGCCGGGCTGGGTCAGCTACCGCCGCCCGGGCGTGCTGGCGCGCTACAAGAAGGAGAAGCCCAAGGAGAAGGCGTCCCACGCGCCGCCGATCGACGTCAAGGGCGACGCGGGCGAGCGCGGCAAGATCGTCGTCAGCTGGGGCCTCTCGCAGGGCAACCAGTACGTGGTGGTCACCGAGTTCCACGTCCAGCGTCGCGAAGGCGAGAACGGCGAGTGGAAGACGATCGCCAACCTGCGCGGCGGCGAGACCAGCTATGAGGACAAGGACCTCAAGTCGCGCAAGACCTACTTCTATCGGGTGCTCTCGATCGCCGAGATCGACCAGGAGAGCCCGACGGTGCGCAACCAGAAGCTGACCCTCGACGCGAGCGAGGCGGAGAAGTCCAGCTCCTCGGTGGGTCCCTTCAAGACCGCGCGCGACGTCTACGTGATCCCCAGCAACGTGACCCCCGTCACCCAGGAGATGCTGATCAAGGACCGCAACGCCAAGGCGCGGGCCTACGTCTACGTCTACAAGTGGGACGCGGCGAGCAACCAGTTCCTCAAGAAGGGCTTCGCGGCCGAGCAGGGGGCGACGATCGGGAGCAAGGACCCGGTCAAGATGCGCATCGACGGCGACCGGCGCGAGATCGACTTCAACACCGGCGCGGTGCTCGAGGACTGCAAGGAGGAGACCCGCCCCGGCAAGTTCGGTCAGCAGACCAAGGTCGGCGTGATCGTGATCAAGTGGCCGGACGGCTCGACCGAAGAGGCCACCACCCAGGACGACGAGCCGGGCAAGGGCGGCGAGTAGCTCCTCGCGCTCACCCTTCGACCTCGAGAGGCCCGCGCCCATGGCGCGGGCCTCTTGCGTTGCGGGCCTCTCGCCCAGATCGGCAGGAGCCGGTGCAAGTCGGCTCGCTTGACATGTGAAGCGCGCCTGCGAAGCAGCGCCGCTAAGTGCTGCGCGCGCTCGGCTGCGCTCGGCGCGGCGTTCGCGCATTCGGCTTCCTGCACCGGGCGACGAAGGAGGCGCCGTGGAAGAGCGGAGCATGGTTCGACTCGCCCTGGAACACTTCGAGAAGCCGCTGCTGGGGGCGGCGATCCTCTGCGCGCTGGGAGGCGTGCTCGGCTTCAGCCAGTCACCGCCGCTCCTCGACGACGTCGAGGGCCTCGAGGCAGACTCGGACCTCGTCGTGCACTTCATGCAGAACGCGCGGGCCGAGCTGAGCCCCGTGCCCGACATGCCGGCGCGCCTCGAGGAGCAGCTCGACCCAGGGGCGGTTCAGCCGCTCGAGCCCTTCCCGCGCTGGACCTCGCACCGCCGCCCAGGCGTCTTGATCCGCACGAGCCCCACCCCGGTCCCGCCCGCCGCGGCGCACGCGCCCGCCCAGCTGGCGGCCCCCGAGGTGCGGCGCGGGGAGGTCCGGCTGAGCTGGACGCTCCCCGAGTCGACGCCGGGGGTCCTCGATCGGACCCAGCTCGAGCTGTGGCGGCTGGTCGAGGGCGAGGAGTGGCAGCTGCGGGCCCGGCTCGGACTGGACGAGACGCGCTTCCGCGACGACGAGGTCCGCTGGGGTCACCGCTACTCCTACCAGCTCCGCTCGCGCGCCGAGCTGACCCCCCAGGTGGCGCGCGACTGGCCCAAGCTGCTGACGCCTGCGCTGGCCGAGGTCCGCAGCAAGGCCAGCGAAGCGGTCGAGCCGCAGGCCGAGGTCCTGATCGAGGTCAACAGCGTCACGGTCCACGACCCGATCCGTCAGCCAAAGGGGGTCGACACGGCCTACCTCTACGTCCACCGCTGGGACGCGGCCAAGGGAGCCTTTACGCGCCGCGGCATGCTGGTCGAGGTCGGGCAGCCGATCGGCCAGACCGGGGCCACCCTGGCGGGGGTCGAGGTCGGCGAGCGACCCCACCCCCGCGACGGCCATCTCCAGCGGGTGCAGCGAGCGCGCATCGCCTGGCCCAAGATCGGCGAGCGGAGCGTGAGCGACCTCGACCCGCCGGTCACGGAGCGTTAAGTCCATGTGTGCCAGTCGCTTGCAGTGTCGCCCCCCTGTCACCGTCAGGTCATCGCAAACGGGGTCGGTGAATCGCTGTAAGCGGTTGGCCCATATGGGTTGAGTTGATACTATGCGCCGCCATATCGGCTAAGCCAGGTTCGCGCGCCTGATCAATCGCCGACGTCTCCGGCTCCAGAGGATTCCCGATGCAGCTCTCGCAGCAGCTTCCGCACATGCGGGCCCGTGGCCTCCGCACCCTCGCCCTCGCCGTCCTTCCGCTCAGTCTCGCGGCTTGCGCCAGCGAGCCTGCCGAGCGTGAGGGCGAGCGCGAGCCCGAGGTTGCCAAGGCGCCCGCAGCACCTCAGCCCGTCCGTCAGGACGACTCGCAGGAGGAGGCCCAGCAGCCTCAGCCCCGCGAGCGGACCCCCGAGGAGCGGCCGATGGCGCCGCCCGAGGACGGGGGCCCCCTCGGCGACTTCGAGCGCGAGCGCAGCCTGCAGGAGCAGGAGCGCAAGGCGCTGGCCGAGAACTACTACAAGACGGGCGCGAACCTGTTCCGCGAGCTGCGCTATCGCGAGGCCGCCGCGAACCTGAACCGCGCCGTCGCCCTCGACCCCAACAACGACACCGCGCGTGAGCTGCGTGATCGTTGCATGTGGATCCTGGGTGACCGCCGCGCCGAGTATCGCGACGCGGTGCGGACCATGGTCCAGGAGCGCCTGGCCCGGATCGACCAGGCTCGCGTGGAGATGGAGCGGATCTTCCACGAGGGCGAAATGCTCATGAAGCGCCAGCGCTACGACCGCGCGCAGGAGCGCTTCCAGCGCGTGCTCGAGGCGATTCGCTGGTTCCCCTACGACATCGACCGCGACGGCCTGCGCGGCAAGGCTCGCGCCCGGATCGCCGAGGCTCGCCGCCTCGCCGAGGAGCAGGAGCGCCGCCGGCTGCAGATGCTACAGGAGGCCGCGCGTCAGGCCGCCGAGCACGAGAAGGCCCGCACCCGCCGCTTCCGCGAGTCGACCCTCAAATCGCTCTACGAGGACGCCCGCGAGGCCATGAAGGTCGGTCGCCACGACAAGGTGATCCGCCTCTGCGACGACATCCTGCGCCAGAACCCCGGCCACACCGACGCGGCGGATCTGCGCAAGCTGGCTCAGCAGGAGAAGCTGCGTAAGGACCGCCTGACCAGCTACCGCGACAAGGTCGAGGCCTGGCGCCGCCAGCTCGAGTGGGTCGACGCGACCGCCGTCCCCTACCAGAAGATCTTCCGCTTCCCGGACCGTCAGCGCTGGCTCGAGATCGAGTCGCGCGACCTGCCGATCACCGAGCTCCTCTCGCGCCAGCGCGACTCCGAGGACACGATCGAGATCAAGAACCGGCTCGAGAGCCAGCAGATCAGCCTCAACTTCGACGGCACGCCCTTCAACGAGGCGATCGACTTCCTGCGCGATATCACGGGCCTCAACTACGTCGTCACGCGCGACGCCAAGGACCTGATCGACAACGAGAGCGTCGAGGTCAGCCTCCGCCTCAAGAACATCTCGCTCAAGAACGCGCTCAACCTGATCCTCAACTCGAACGAGTCGCTCCAGTGGCGCATCGAGAGCGGCGTCATCAAGATCGGCACCGAGGAGGACAAGAACGAGGAGCTCGTCCTCGAGTTCTACGACGTCAACGAGATCGTCAGCAGCCCGCCTGACTACCCCGCTCCCAAGCTCGGCCTGAACCTGGCCGCCGGCGGCGGCGGCGGCGGCGCGGCGGGTGGCCAGCTGACCTTCGACGACGACGAGGGCGGCGAGGAGACCGGCGGTATCGAGAGCGAGAAGCTGATCGAGCTGATCGAGGGCAAGCTCGGCGAGGAGGACGAGGGAGGCTCGGTCGAGTACTCCGGCGGCGTCCTGATCGTCCGCAAGACCCTGCGCGCCCACCAGAAGATCATCAAGCTGCTCGAGGCCCTGCGCCGCACGGTCGGCATCATGGTCACGGTCGAGGCGCGCTTCGTGCAGGTCCAGAACAACCTGCTCGAGCACCTCGGCGTCGACATCGTCAACCAGCAGAACGCGCCGAACTTCCCCAACGACCCGAACAACGCCAACCCGGTCATCGCCCAGACCACCAACTCGTTCGGTCAGATCAACTTCCCGCGCGGCCTCAACGGCGGCCCGAGCAACGTCCAGGTCGGTTACCGCTACATCGACGCCCAGGGTCAGGCCGACTACCGCGGCGGTATCGTCAACACGCTCAGCTCGCTGGCGCCCGCTGGTCTGCCCTTCAACATCGACAACACCGGCGGCCTCGCGCTCCAGTACAACTTCATCGACGACTTCCAGCTGCAGGCGATCCTCGAGGCCGTCCGCAAGACGCAGAAGAGCCGCCTGATCAACGCGCCGCGCCTGACCGTGTTCAACGGCCAGCGCAGCCACATCCTCAACATTCGTCAGCGCGCCTTCATTCAGGACGTCGAGGTCAACCAGACCGGCGTGATCCCGGTCCTCAACCCCGTGATCGGCATCCTCAACACCGGCGCGATCCTCGAGGTCCGGCCCACGGTCAGCCACGACCGCCGCTACGTCAGCCTCGAGGTCCAGCCGACGCTCGCGACCGAGCTCCAGCCGCGAATCCCGGCCCCGGTCACCCTGGCCAACGCCTTCACCTCGATCCCGATCGAGCTGCCGGTGATCACGATCCAGAAGCTGCGCGCCACGATCACCGTCCCCGACGGCGGCACGGTGCTCCTCGGCGGCCTCAAGAACTACGACGAGTACGAGGCCGAGAGCGGCGTCCCCTTCCTGATCCGCGTGCCCCTGCTCAACAACCTGTTCCGCCGCCAGGCCTTCCACAAGCTGCGCGCCAGCCTGGTCGTCCTGATCAAGTCGAACATCACGATCATTCGTGAGGAGGAGCGGCGGATCTTCGGGCGCCAGTAGGCGTCTGAGCCCGGATACCCAGGGGCCCCTTGGCCAGAGGGTGAGGGCGATGTAACTTCGGGCCCCCGCGAGCGATCGCGGGGGCCTCTTCGTTCCCTTCCTCGGGAGGCTCGAGGAGGATTCGGGTTTGGATCGGGCCGACAACTCACGTCGGTCATGGCCTCCTGGCGGAGGCTGGCCCTTGCAACCACGGAGGTTGCGGCCAATTCGGATCCGCTCGGTTGCACCTGGAACTCCGGCTATAAGCCCCGTGTGGGAGACCGTATGAGAACCACTGCCACCATGCTGGCTCTTGGAGCAGCGACCGCCGTGTTGAGCTGGGCTTGTCCCGCCTCGGCCGGTCAGATCGTGATGAAGGACGGCTCGTCCATCGACCGCATCGAAGTCACCGACGCGGGCACCGATCAGGTCAAGTTCAAGCAGGCTGGCTCGACCCAATCTCGACCGAGCAGCGACGTCGAGATCATCTTCCCGACCTTCGACTCGACCCTGGCGCGCGGGATCAACTACCTGCGCGAGGGGGACACCGAGAAGGCGATCCAGTACTTCCAGCGCGTGATCGGCAACCGGCGCAAGAAGGAGGCGCAGCCCTTCGGGCAGTTCTTCCTGGCCGAGGCCTACGCCGCGACGGGCAAGAGCCGCGAGGCGGTCCAGGCCTACGACGAGTGCGCGGCGCAGTACGCCAGCCACTTCTGCGCGCCGCTCTCGCTCGAGCGCGCGGCCAAGATGCTCTCCGGCAGCCAGGCCCTGGCGCGCTACGAGAAGCTCGCCTCGGGCAAGTATGGCAACACCTGGAAGGAGGTCGGCCAGTACGGCCAGGCGATCGGGCTGCTCAACTCGGGCAAGCACGACGAGGCGCGCTCGATCTTCAGCCAGCTCTCGCGGGCCCGCGACAAGTCGATCCAGGCCCTGGCCAACTGCGCCCGCGCCCACTGCGACTTCCTGGGCGGCAAGAAGAGCGACGCCGAGCGGACCTTCCGCAGCGTCAGCACCGACCCCCAGGCCAGCGGCGCCGCCAAGGGCTACGCCTGGACGGGCCTCGGCCTGTGCAAGAAGGGCAGCGACGACGGCGAGGCCCTGCTCTGCTTCCTGCGCGGCCTGCTCCTCTACCCGAGCAACCCGCAGCGCGCGATCGCTGGCAAGGAGGCCGGCGCGATCGCCAAGGCCAAGAGCCTGGGCGGTGATCGTCGCCTGACGCACCTCGGCCGGGCGGGCGTCTCGCTGAGCGACTACCAGGGCAAGCACCCCGAGGCCGAGCTGATGAAGCGCACGCTCCAGCAGGCCTCGGCTGGGATCGTGCAGGAGTTCGGCCCCAAGCTGCTGACCAAGATCCGTGACCCCGAGGCGCAAGCCGACCTCGAGTTCACGATGGCCGACGCCATGAAGGTGGTCGCGAAGGCGACCAAGGACACGGCCATGCTCACGGCCTACGAGAAGAAGCTCGACGAGCTGCGCAAGAAGTACCCCAACCACGGGCGCGCCAGCATGGCGGGCATCAACCAGATCGAGGCCGGCAAGGCCAAGGCGCTGGCGGTGCTCAGCCAGGCCGCCGAGGCCGAGGAGGACGCCGAGCGCGAGAAGCTGACCAACCAGGCTCGCCAGATCCTCAAGGACCTGATCGCCAGCTGCGAGGGGACGATCAAGACCCAGGACAACAAGGTCAAGGAGCTGCTCGAGAAGGAGACCAGCTTCAAGAACCAGAACGAGATCCCCAAGGAGCTGACCCGCAGCCGGATGCGCGCCGAGAACGAGCGCGACCTGACGCAGTTCTTCATGGCCGACGCCTACACCACCCTCAGCAACACCTATGAGGAGGGCAGCGAGGACGCCAAGGCCAACCTGGACCGGGCCAAGAGCGCCTACGCCACGCTGGTCGAGGGCAACGACGAGCGGGCTGGGACCAGCAACGACTACCTGCGCAACTTCGGCTACATCGGCCAGGTCGAGGCGGCGGTCAAGCTCGGCGACCTCGAGTTCGCGATCGGGCTGGGCACCGACCTGACCCACATCGAGCTCTGGTACGACCCGAGCCACGTCCCCGACGACTACAAGCCGCAGGTCCCCAAGGACCTCGACCACGTCAAGCAGATCTGCATCAACGCGCACATCCTGCTGGTCAAGGCGCTCGTCAAGGCGGGCAAGGGCGAGGAGGCCCTCGAGGCCGCCCTGGGGATCGACAAGAAGCCCAACGGCAAGGGCTGGCGCGACCACCCCCTCGGTCTGCAGCTGGTGTTCGAGCGCTCCAAGGCCATGGCCGGCGCGGGCCAGGGTGAGCGCGGCGCGCGCGAGATCTACAAGATGCTCAAGGAGGCGCAGGCCGCCGCCGACAAGGGCGACGACGCGGCCCGCCGCCGCTTCATCGACGCCTGCAAGGTCCTGAGCGAGATCAGCGACGTGACCGGCGGCGAGGTCTACTCGCCCGAGGTTCAGTTCTACGTCGGCTACGGCTACTTCTGCCGCGGCAAGGCCGAGCTGGCCGTCGCGGGCTACAAGGGCGTGCTCGTCGCCGCCCGCACCAAGGAAGAGCGCGAGACCTGGGTCCCCAAGGCCGTCCGCGAGATCGGCAACCGCCTCTTCCAGCAGGAGCGTTACCTCGAGGCGGCGCTGGCCTACCAGACCGTGTTCACCGAGTTCCCCGAGCACGAGCTGGCGCAGAACGCGGTCAAGTATGCGATCTCGGCGACCAAGCGCGCGATCGAGCAGTTCGGCGAGACCGAGTCCGACGGCGCGCTGAACCAGTTCTACAAGAAGCTGACCAGCTCGGCGACGGAGGCGGCTGGCCCCGAGTTCGACGCCAAGCAGAAGGTCAACGACGCGATCGAGAAGCAGAAGCGCGGCAAGTGGGTCGAGGCGGCCCAGACCTACCTGACGGTCCCCGCGACCTACACCGACGACAAGACCAAGAAGACCAAGAAGATCAGCTACTACCCCAACGCGATCGCCAACGCGGGCTACTGCTACTCGCAGGCCTACAAGAAGAGCAAGGAGGAGAAATACCTCAAGCTCGCGCGGGACAACCTGCAGAAGGCGACCAAGGCGGGGGCCGAGTACGGCGACCGCGAGTCGCAGGCGCTGGCTTGCTACTACTTGGGCGAGCTCGAGCTGAAGCTGCGCGACGACCCGGCCGCGGCCATGCGCGCGCTCCAGCCCTTCGACGGCGAGCTGAGCAGCACCAAGCGCGCCGTGCGCGCCCGCTACCTGCAGGCCATGGCGGCCCTCGACGGGGGCAAGAGCGACGCGGGCTCGAAGGCCGAGGGCTTCTTCAACAAGATCAAGGACCGCAAGAGCGACGACTTCTTCGGGACCTTCGCCTATCACATGGCCAGCAAGCTGCGCAGCTTCGGCAACGCGCAGTACAAGGCCAACCCGAGCGCGCTCGAGGTCCCGCGCAAGTGGCGCGCCCGCGCGGCCCGCTACGCCAAGCTCTACCTCGAGAGCGAGAAGGACTGGAAGAACGTCCGCGACGTGGTGCTCTTCTACCTGGGCGACGTGCTCTTCGAGGGCGGCGACTACGGCAAGGCCGCCGAGGTCTACGAGTACTGCCTGAAGAACTTCCAGGAGCCCAAGATCGCGGGCCGGACCAAGAAGAAGGAGCTGAGCGAGCTGGCGCGCTTCGACGGCGCGCGCCTCAACCGCGCCTTCAGCCTGGCCAAGCTCGGCAAGGGCGAGGAGGCGATCACGGCGCTCGAGGAGGTGCGCAACATCGCCTACCTCAAGACCAGCGACGGCAAGATCGTCGGGCGCGGCGTGTTCAAGGACCGCAAGCTGAGCGACCGGACCTACGACTTCCGCACCCCGGACGGTCGCACCCGCAAGATGAAGGTCTGGTTCACCACCCTGGACGCCTACGGCGAGGAGGTGAAGTTCTTCGACGCCCGCCCGGCGCGCAGCGACGAGCGCTTCTCGGTGGTCAAGGGCGGCGACCCGACGGCCAACTACCAGCGCAGCGACATCCTCACCCTGGAGCTGGTGTTCAAGCGGGACTACTACGCGGTGACCGCCCTCTTCGAGGCCATGTGGGCCAAGTGGAAGGCGACCGGCGACAAAAACCTGCTGGCCAAGAAGGGCGGCGTGACCGCCGCCTGCAACGAGCTGCGCTACGTGCTCAAGGGCATGGACGCGGGCGTCTACGCGGCGATCTGCGCCCAGAGCCAGCTCGAGCCCCTCGACTTCCAGATCCGGCAGTGGGGCGCGGACGTGGACTACCTCAAGATCAAGCTGGAGCGCGAGGACTGGCGCGGCGTAGCGAACGACATCGACATGATGATCAAGCTCAAGCGCCTGCCCAAGGCGCCCAAGGCGATCCAGGACGAGATCATGAAGCTCAAGGAGCAGGCGGAGGCGCGCAAGTGAGCAGCAACGGGTTCAAGCACTTCCTCTCGATCGCGGGCCGCTTGGGTCTCGCCCTCCTCCTGACCCTGACGCTGGCCGACGCCGGCCTGGCTCAGGGGCGCCGCAAGAAGAAGAAGAAGAAGAAGGCCGCCTCGGCCAAGAAGGACTATCCCAAGGCCACCTTGATCCTCGAGCGCGGGCGTCTGGTCAAGGACGTCGAGATCCGCGAGATCAAGTTCGAGAAGGTCGAGTACCGCGTGCGGGGCTCGCGCCGCAACGAAGAGGTCAAGGGCGAGAAGCTCGTCGACATTCGCTACGACGACCCCCCGCCCCTCTTCGCCTCGGGCGTCAGCCGCGTGCGGGCCGGCCTCTACAAGCGCGCCGTCCAGAGCTTCAGCGACGCGCTGGAGGAGATGGCCGACGACGACTGGTTCAAGATCTACGCGACCATGTGGCGCGGCGAGGCCAAGCTGCTCGCCGGCGACGCCGCCGAGGCCGTGACCGACTTCGAGGCCGCGCTCGCGATCGACGGCGAGCACTTCCTGGTCCCCAACTGCCTCTACGGTCTGGGGCGCGCCTACACGGCCCAGAAGAACATGGGCAAGGCCAAGGAAGCCTTCAACAAGATGTCCGAGAAGTACGGCCGCTCGTGGGGCGCCAAGGCCAAGCTGGGCCTGGGCGACTGCCTCCTGGCCGACGGCAAGGCGACCGAGGCCCGCGCGGCCTACAACCTCGCGGGTTCGCGGGCGAGCAACCGCGACGAGCGGCTGGCGGCCAAGGTCGGTGAGGGCAAGTGCCTGGTGCTCAAGAAGCAGTGGGACCGGGCCGAGAGCACCTTCGAGCAGATCGCCAACGAGCCCGGCGTGGCCCCCGAGGTGGTCGCCATGGCTTGGGTCGGCATGGGCGACTGTCGCTTCGCGCAGGCCGAGGAGCGCAACAACGATAAGGGGCTGCTCAAGCAGGCTCTGATCGCCTACCAGACCTGCGTCGTCCGCTTCGCGGGCGTGCCCAAGAGCTATCCCAAGGCGCTCTTTCGCTCGGCCGAGCTGTACGAGAAATTGGGACAGGCGAAGCTCGCCGAGTACCAGCGCAAGGAGCTCAAGAGCCGCTGCCCCAATAGCACTTGGACCGCCAAGCTCAAGTAACCCTCGTCATCTTCCAGATACGGAAATTTTCGGAACCCAACGCTGCAACCCACCGTATGCAGCCTTGTTACAACCCGGTGACCCCAGCCTCTGCCCGAGGCCTTAAAAGACAAGCCTTAGAAGACCTGCGTCCAATCGACCCGGCTCTAACAGCCCTGGGATCGCTGAAGCAGCGCAAGGAGCGCCCGCCCTCGTGAAGAACCGCTACCTGTTCATCGTTCTGATCGCATTCTTGATCGTCGCCTTCACCGGCGACTTCGCCTTCGCCCAGGAGGCCGAGGAGGCCGCCGCCGGCGGTCGCTCCATGACCGCGATCGAGTTCATCAAGTATGGCGGCGCCATTGGTGGCGCGATCATCCTGATGTCGGTCGTCGCCATGGGCATGTCGATCGAGCGCGCGATCGGCCTCAAGCGCGACAACATCGTGCCCCCCGACGTGCTCGGCCAGCTCGAGAACCTCTTCGACGAGGAGGAGTACGAGGAGGCCATGACCGTCTGCGAGGCGCAGCCCTGCTTCCTGACCAACGTGGTCGCCGCCGGCCTGCCCAAGATCGGCACCAGCTACGAGTTCATCTCGGACGCCATGGCCGAGGTCACCGACTTCGAGGCGACCAAGCTGCAGCAGTCGATCAGCTACATCAACTTCATCGTCAACCTGAGCCCCATGATGGGCCTGTTCGGGACGGTCTACGGAATGATCGGGGCGTTCAACACGATCGCCACCTCGCCGACGCCTCCCACCCCGGCCCAGCTCGCAGGCGGTATTCAGCAGGCGCTCGTTACCACCTGCATGGGAATCTTCGTGGCGATCCTCTTCTCGCCGGTCTACTTCTACTTCCGCAACAAGGTGCAGCGCATGATCCTCGAGGTCAGCGCGATCGCGGACGAGCTGATGGAGCGCTTCAAGGAGTAAGCGCTCGACCTCTCGTCCCTTGATCACCTGACCCCGAGTAGACCCACATGGCCAAGAAAAGTCGCGTCGAGCAGGAGCCAGAGCCGAAGCCGGATCTGACCCCCATGATCGACATCGTCTTCAACCTGATCATCTTCTTCATGATCGTGTCGGAGCTGAGCAACCTCACGGTCGAGCAGCTCCAGCTCGCCTTCGCGAGCGAGGCGCAGGACCCCAAGAAGATGAAGACCGGTTCGTCGGACAAGGTGCTGCAGGTCAACGTCCTGCCGGACGGTCTGATCAAGATCCGCGGCGCGGGTTACTCGGACGACCCGAAGATGAAGGGCGCCTACCCTTCGCTGAAGGAGTTCATCGAGATCGAGGCCGCGGGCTACGATCGCGAGGAGCCGGATCCGAGCAACCCCAACCTGGCGCCTTCGAAGATGCGCGTGAACATTCGCGCCGACAAGGAGACGCAGTTCAAGAACGTGCAGCAGGTGTTCGACGCCTGCCAGAAGAACGGCGTCTATAAGACGAGCCTCGCTGCGACCAAGGACGCGCCAAACAAATGAGCAAGAAGAAGGGCAGCAGGTTCGAGCTCGAGGAGGTCGTCCTCGACCTGACCCCGATGATCGACATCGTCTTCAACCTCCTCATCTTCTTCATGTGCGCGACCAAGTTCCGCACGCCGGAGGGCGTGATCGAGGCCTTCCTGCCCAAGGACAAGGGGCAGGCCAGCGGCACGCCGCAGATCGACCTCAACGAGGTCCGCATCAAGCTGCTCTGGTACGACGGCGCGGGGCGGCCGACCAAGGCCGACAAGGGCGGCTTCGTCGTGCTCAAGGTCGGCGACGAGGTCTTCAACAGCGCGGGCGACTTCGAGAAGTCGCGCTACCCGAGCATGTCGCCGGTGTGGCGCAACCTCTACGACAAGCTCGAGGAGTTCAAGGCGGGCTACAAGGGCTCGAGCGAGAAGGGCCTGCCGGTGATCATCGACGCCCGCAAGCAGGTCCCCACCAAGTTCGTGATCTCGGCGCTCAACGAGGTCGTCCGGGCGGGCATCCAGGACGTGACCTTCGCCGCCCCCGAGATCGACTACTAGGTTCGCCAGGGCGCTCCTAAGCCTCGCGTTTCCGAACCGCCCCGCCTCGACTTAGGCGGGGCGATTTCGTTCCGGAAGCGCGCCTAACCCGAGTTAGGGCATGAGGTTGCCGCGCCGGCGTGCTAGAATCGCGCCTTCCGCGGCGGACACCCCTCGATGCCCCGATCCACGACCCATTTGCCCCCCCTGGAGCGAGTGCTCGAAGCCGTCAGCGCGGCCCGCGAGCGCGGTCGCCTGGGTACGGCGCGGAGGGCCCTCGAGCACGCCTACGAGCGCCTGGGGGAGTCGTCGGCGGCGCGCGAGCTGCAGCCGCACATGGCCGAAGAGGCCGAGCTCCTGGGTCGCGAGCTGGCCGTGCGCGGCGCTCCCCTGGCCGCCATGAGCGAGTGGATGCGCGCGACGGACCTCGGCCGCGATCAGCGGCGCAACCTGAGCCGCCTGACCGAGCAGTATCCGCGCTGGCGACCCGAGCCCAGCTCGATCGGCGTGGCCAAGGACGCCCTGACCGCCGCCGCGAGCGGGGCCTTCTGGGTCGGGCTCGAGCAGCGGGGCCGGATCCTGACCCTCGCGGGCGGGATCACCGGGAGCGGGACCGACGCCTTCCGCCGCGTGCTGGGGCTCGCGAGCAGCGGGGTCGAGTGGCTCCTGCTCGACGTGCAGGAGCTGACCTACGTCGGCTCGGCGGGGCTGGCGGTGGTCGTCAAGACGGCCGAGACCCTCCGCTCGGCCGGCGGCGCGGTGGCGCTCTTCAGCCTCTCGAGCAACCTCAAGCTCCTGGTCGAGACCCTCGGCCTGGCCGCCTCGCTGCACCCCGTCGAAGACCTCCAGGCCGCCCTCAACCTGGTCCACGAACGTTAGCCCATGAGCGTGTGCGTGATCGGACCGGGGGCCATGGGCTGCCTCCTCGCGGCGAGTCTGGCGCGATCCCTGGGCCCGGGACAGGTGACCCTGATCGACCACGACCCGGCGCGCGCCGAGCGCCTGGGCGAGCGGGGGCTGCGGGTCCACGGCCAGGAGGGGCTGCTCGAGGCGCGCCCCGCGGTGAGCTGCGCGCTGCCAGAGGAGGCCGAGGTCGCCTTCCTGTGCGTGAAGGCCAGCGCGAGCGCCGCCGCGGCGGCCACGCTGGCGGCGGGCTCGCCCGACGCCACGGTCGCCGTGCTCCAGAACGGCTGCGAGCGGCCGGCGGCGATCGCTGAGCTGCTCGGCGCGCCCGCGCGCGTCGTGGGCGTGCTCACGACCGAGGGCGCCACGCGCCTCGGCGAGGGCGAGGTCCGCCACGCGGGCCGCGGCCGGACCCTGGTCGGGGCGCTGGAGCCCGCGAGCGAGGCGCGCGCGCGGCGGGTCGTCGAGCTGCTGAGCGCGGCGGGCTGGGCGAGCGAGCTGGCCGAGGACCTGCGACGCGCCTCCTGGGAGAAGCTGATCGTGAACGCGGCGATCAACGCCCTGAGCGGCCTGCTCGACGTGCCCAACGGAGCCCTGCTCGAGAGCCCGGCCGCGGCCGGGCTCGCCGACGCGGCCGCCTGCGAGGTGGCCGCCCTGGCCCGCGCCAGCGGGGTTTCCGGCGACTGGGACCCCGCCGCCGCGCGCAAGTCCTGGCGCCGCGTAGCGGCCGCGACCGCGACCAATCTTTCGTCCACCGTGCAGGACCTGAGGCGCGGCGGGACGACAGAGGTACCTGCTATAAACGGCTCCGTTGCGCGCCTCGCGCGCGAACGGGGCATTCCGACCCCTACCAACGACACCCTGGCTCGCTTGATTCAGGCGCGCGAGGAGACGCGCACGAGCGCTCCCGCGGACCTGAACGTGCCAGCGGTCGTTGGAGCCCACTCGAGCGGAGAGAGCACGAATGGCTGACGATCCCAACCACCCCGAGAGCGGGGCCGCCGCCGGCGGCGAGGTTCACCCGGTCAACGTCCAGGACGAGCTGCGCGAGTCCTACATGCAGTACGCGATGAGTGTCATCACCTCGCGCGCGCTGCCGGACGTGCGCGACGGCTTCAAGCCTAGCCAGCGCCGCGTGATCTACGCCATGAGCCAGCTGAACCTCGGCCCCGGGCGCAAGCGGGTCAAGTCGGCCCGCGTGGTCGGCGAGACCATGGGCCGCTACCACCCGCACGGCGACTCGGCGATCTACGACACCCTGGTCCGCATGGCCCAGGACTTCCGCAGCCGCTACCTGCTCGTCGACAAGAAGGGCAACTTCGGCACCCTGAGCGAGCCCTCGCCGGCCGCCATGCGTTACACGGAGTGCCGCATGGCGCGGGCCGCGGCCGAGATGGTCGCCGACCTGCAGTACCAGACCGTCGACATGCGGGACAACTACGACAACACCACCGTCGAGCCGGTGGTGCTGCCGAGCCGCTTCCCCAACCTGCTCTGCAACGGCAGCCAGGGGATCGCGGTCGGCATGGCGACCTCGATCCCGCCCCACAACCTGAACGAGGTCGCTGACGCCCTGATCGCGCTGATCCAGGAGCCCAAGCTCAGCGACGACCAGCTCTTCCAGCTGATCCCCGCCCCCGACTTCCCCACGGGCGGCGTGATCTGCGGCCTCTCGGGCGTGCGCAAGGCCTACCGGACCGGGCGCGGCAGCCTGACCCTGCGCGGCAAGGTCGAGATCACCGAGAAGAAGGGCAAGGCGACGATCGAGATCAACGAGCTCCCCTTCAACGTCACGACCGAGACGCTGAAGGAGAAGATCCAGGACGCCTACAAGAACAAGCGCCTCGAGGGCGTCAGCGAGATCAAGGACCGCTCCAAGAAGGACGTCTCGCTGCTGATCGTGTGCAAGAAGGGTGAGGACCCCAACGTGGTCCTCAACAACCTCTACAAGTTCACCCCGCTCCAGTCGACCTTCTCGGTCATCATGATCGCGCTCGAGGAGCACGAGGGTCGCTTCAAGCCGCGCACCTTCAGCCTGCGCGAGCTGCTGGACTCCTTCATTCGCCACCGGCTGGAGGTCATCCTCCGCCGCAGCGAATACCTGCTCGAGCGGTGCCGCGCCCGGATCCACATCCTCCAGGGCCTGAGCAAGGCGCTCGATCACATCGACGAGGTGATCGCGATCATCCGCGGCAGCGACAGCGCCGTGCTGGCGCGCGACGAGCTGATGACCAAGCTCGACGTCACGATCCGCCAGGCCAAGGCGATCCTCGACATGCGCCTGCAGACCCTGGCCGGTCTGGAGCGCCAGAAGATCAACGACGAGCTGGGCGAGCGTCGGGCCGAGGCCGAGGACCTCGAGGACATCGTCAAGCGCCGCGAGCGCCGGGTGGAAATGTTCATCGAGGACATGGAGTCGCTCAAGAAGAGCTTCGGCGACAAGCGCCGCACCGAGATCGACCTCACCGAGGCCGGTGACCTCGACGAGGAGGACCTGATCGCGGTCGAGGACGCCGTCGTCACCGTGACCCACCAGGGCTACATCAAGCGCACCGCGCTGGACGAGTACCGCGTCCAGGGCCGCGCGGGCAAGGGCCTCTACGGGGCCAACACCCGCGACGACGACTTCGTCGAGGAGATCTTCCAGGCCTCGACCAAGGACTACGTGCTGGCCTTCACCAGCCACGGCCGCGTGCACTGGATCAAGGTCCACCGGATCCCCGAGGGCAGCCGCACCGCCCGCGGGCGCGGGATCCGCAACATCATCGCGCTCCTGCCCGAGGAGAAGGTCACCAGCCTGATCCCGGTCAAGGGCGAGTTCGACGAGGACCGCTTCCTGGTCATGGCTACGGCCCAGGGGATCATCAAGAAGACCGTGCTCTCGGCCTTCAAGCGCCCCCGCAAGGCCGGCGTGATCGCGCTCAAGCTCGACGAGGACGATCACCTGATCGGCGTGCGGATCACCGACGGCGAGCGCCAGCTCGTGCTCGCGACCCGTCGCGGCAAGGCGATCCGCTTCCCCGAGGACACCGTCCGCGCCATGGGTCGCAGCGCCCGCGGCGTGAAGGGGATCAACCTCGAGGACGGCGACCGGGTCGAGTCCCTGGTGGTGGTCGGCAGCGACGGCCCCTACCTGCTCACGGCCTGCGAGAACGGCTACGGCAAGCGGACCGCGATGGAGGAGTACCGCGAGACCAACCGCAGCGGCAAGGGGATCATCAACATCAAGATCACCCCGCGGAACGGCTACGTGGTCGGGGTGGTGGCGGTCAAGCCCGGCGACCAGGCCATGCTGATCACCACCGGCGGCAAGCTGATCCGGATCCCCGTCGACGACGTGTCGGCGATCGGGCGCAGCACCCAGGGCGTGCGGATCATCCGCGTCGACGAGGGCGAGCAGGTCGCGGCCGTGACCAAGGTCGTCGTCGAGGACGAGGACGACGAGGACGAGGAGAGCGAGGCCACGGGCGGCGAGAAGCCCGCGGCCAGCGCTGAGGCCGAGGCCGAGGCCGAGGACGAAGACGACGAGTTCTAGGTCGCAGGCTTAGCGCGTCGAATCGAAGGAGCTGCCGCACTCGCGGCAGCTCCTCTCGTTTGATCCCCTCGTGCAGAGCGCACTCCGAGTTCGATTCAACGCAAAGACGCAAAGGCGCGAAGGTCGTCGCTCGCGCTCCGTGCGGTGCTCGACGAGCGAGGAGCGAGTTCGATCGCATGTTGCAGGCGCAGGGGGTGGCCTGGCGTCTTCGCTGATCCTCGACCTCCTTGCGCCTTTGCGTCTTTGCGCCTTTGCGTTGAAGAGCAGGGGTCAGGCTGCTCCGCGAAGAGGTCCTACTTCCGCAGCAGCTCCGTCAGCTCGGCGTCGTCCGCGAACCTTTGCCGGTAGGGCGCGAAGGGCGCGGGGTCCCCGCCGCTGGCGCGATAGGCCCGCAGCAGGTCCAGGGCGCGCGCGCGGATACGCAGCGAGAGCGCGTGCAGGATCGAGTAGACCCGCGCCTGGTTGCGGGTCGGCTCGTCCTTGGCCAGGGCGAAGGCCTGCTCGGCGTAGGTGGTGGCGGGGCCCAGCATGCGGCTCTCGGCCAGGAAGCGCGCCATGCTCAGGAGCGGGCGCGGGTCGTTGGGGGAGCGGGCCAGCGCGCCGCGCAAGCTGACGTAGCGCGCCTGCCAGGGCGGGAGGCCCTGCGGCGCCGCGAGCGCCAGGACCGCGGGCAGGCGGTGGCGGGGCGGGCGCCCCTTGAGCTCCCGGAGCGTGGCTCGCGCGGCGCCTTGCTCGGGGTTGGGCCAGCGGGCCTGGAGGTGGAGCAGCGCCCGGCGTCGGGCCGCTGAGCCCTGGCCCCAGGCGGGGTCGAGGGGCAGGGCGACCCCGCTCAGGCTGTTGGCCAGCGCGACCAGGAGCGGGTCGCGGTGGCGTCTGAGCCGCGCCAGGGCCTGGGCGGCCAGGGTCCAGTTCGCGCTCTGGGGCGGGCAGCGCTCGGCGACGTCCTCCAGCCAGCGCAGGGCGAGGTCGGGGGCCTGCTCGGCCACGGCGACCAGGTCGGCGGCGGCCTGGGAGTCACCCTGGCGGTGGCGCGCGAAGCCGCCCCACCAGCGGGCTTCCTGGCGGGTGGCCGCGGCAGCGGAGCCCTCGCCGCGCAGCTCCTGGTAGGCCCGCAGGGCCGCGGCGGGGTCCCCCAGCGCGAGCTGGGCGTGCGCGCGCCACAGGCGCAGCTGCTCGCGGCGTTCGCCCTCCTGGCCCCAGCCCAGCCGGGCGCGGCGGCCCTCGGCGGCCAGGCGCGCCAGGCGGATCGAGCTGCGCATCGGGAAGCCGCTCTGGTCGATCCGGGCCGCTTCGCCCGCGTAGGCGGGGAGCGAGAAGCCGAGCCACAGCTCCTCCCCGCCGCGGGTCCCATGCGGCGCGAGGGGGCGCGCGAGCTCTTGCTCGCCCAGCAGCGTCAGCTGGCCCGAGCCGTCGCGTCCCCACCAGCGCGCGCGCGTGCCGCCCAGCGCGGTGGGCTCGAGCTCGAGGCGCAGGCGGAGCGGGCCGTGGAAGGTCGGCCAGCTCTCCTCGCGCGCGTGCTGGGAGGTGAGCAGCGCGTAGACGTGGGGCCGGAGGGTGTGCACGCTCCACAGGTCCACGTTCAGGCCGTGGAACACGCCCGGGCGCCCGCGCCCGTCGGCCGCGAAGAGGCCGACCCGGAGGCGAGCGCACCAGGCCGAGCCCTCGAGCACGAGGTCGGCTTCGATCGCGCACGCGCCGGGCTCGAGCTGGATCGGGACGAAGAGGCCGTCCTCCACTCCGCCCGAGAGGGGCAGCCGGAGCGCTCCCTCGCGCCCGCTCACGCCGAGGGGGTGGCGCAGGCCGACCCGCTCGAGGTCCTTGGGGCCGATCTCGACCCGCTTGGCGCGGGTTCGCGCCTGGAGCTGGCGCAGGGCGCTGCGGAGACCCTCGCGGCGGTGGACGGGCAGGTCGGGGCGCGCGAGGGCGGCGCTCGCGGCCCGCTCGGCCTCGGCGAAGGCCCCCGCGCCGCGCCAGGCCGCCGCGGCCCGGGGCCAGCTCTCGCTCGCGGGGGGCTCCCACCCCTCGCGACCGCGGGCCAGGCTCTCGCCCCGCTCGCCCGCGCGCAGGTAGAGCTCCTGGGCTCGCTCGAGCAGCTGGCGCCCCTCCGCCGCCTGACCCGCGGCGAAGCAGCGCAGGGCCAGACCGCGGGACCCCTCGGCGCGCTCGAGCAGGGCGTCGACCTCGGCCAGGGCCAGCTCTCGGGTCGCGGCCGCGTCGGGGTGCTCACGCTGGAGCACCCCTCGCAGCTCGGCCGCCGCCTCGCTCGCGCCGAGCTGCGTCAGCCAGCGCACGGCGCGCGCCAGGCGGTCGGGCGGGCGCGGCGGCCGGGGGGCCTCGCCGCCCGCCTGCGCGGGGACGGCCTCGGGCAGCAGGAACTCCTCCCCCAGCCGGAGCGCGCGCCGGCCGCCCTCGTCCAGGGCGTGGGCCGAGAGGGAGGGGCGACTCCCGGCCAGGAGGCGCAAGGCGGGCTCCGGGTTGCGCTCGAGGGCCAGGCCGTCCCAGGCCGCCCACTCCCACTCCCAGCGCTCGTCCGCGCGCAGGCGGGCCCGCGCCAGGTAGAGCTCGTCGCCCAGCCGCCAGGGCCAGGCCTGGACCTCGCGGCTGTGGAAGCGCGAGGCCGAGGTCGGGGCCTCGTCGGGCCCGTAGGTCCAGCGCCCGACGACCGCTGGACCCTGGCCGCCGTCGCGGATCCGGTAGCAGCCGTCGCGCCCCAGCCAAGCCGGGCCGGCCGTGGCCTTGACTTCGGCCCCGCGGCTGTTGGCGCTCACGTCGACCACCGCCAGCAGCTCGTCTCGGCCCTCGCGGCGCACGACCTCGAGCGCCGAGAGCGGCCCGGTCTGGACGCTGGCCCGGGCGCGGAAGCGGCCCTGCGCCAACGCCAGGACCTCGATCGCGGCGGGCTGGGCGGGGTGCAGGTCGTTGGGGCCGAGCACGACCTCGTCGCGGCCGTCGCCGTCGAGGTCGGCGCACAGCGCTCGCCCCACGACCCAGGCCGGCAGCTGGAAGTCGCTGAAGAGCGGCACCGGCTTGGGGTCGGCGCCCAGGAGCGCGAAGCTCTGCGCCAGCCCTTCCCCGCCCACGAGGACGAGGTCCGCGCGGCGGTCGCCGTCGAGGTCTCCCCACACCGCGGCGCGCAGCCCCTTGGGGCCCTTCCCCCGCCACACGCGCGTCGGGCTGGGGTCGACCGAGGCGAGCTCGAAGCTCTCCCACACCAGCTCGCCGCCGAGGCGACGCAGCACGAGCAGGTCGGGGCGCTCGGGCAGCCAGAGCGGGGCCACGCTGGCGCTGACCAGGTCTCCCTCGCAGGGACGCTCGAGGCGCAGCGCTCCCGGGCCCTCCTCGCTCCAGGCGTGCAGGCGCAGGCGGGCGCGCTCTCGCGTCAACAGCTGCCCCCCGGAGAAGCCGACGACCTCGCCCGCCGGTGCGGGCGCCCGCTTGGCGAGGGAGCGGGCCAGGCGCCCCAGGAGCGAGCTCTCGCCCGTGAGCGCCGCCGCCCGGCGCAGGTCGAGGGCCTCGGCCGCGAAGCGGGCGGCGAGGCCGCGCGCGCGCCCGGCGGGCTCGTCGGCGCCGGCGACCAGCTCCGCGGCGGCCTCGGCGGCCAGCCGCTGGGCGAGGGGGTCGTCGTCCTGGGCGAGGGCCTCGAGCAGGCCCTGCGCCGCGCTCCGGCCGGCGAGGCTGGCTGGGTCGCGGACCCAGGCCCGGGCCCAGGCCGACCAGCGCGCCGGCCCGGCCGCCTCGGCCTGGCCCAGCGCGAAGAGGAGCCGCGCCTCGAGCTCGGCGCTCGCCGCGCGCAGCTCGGCGGGGTCGCCCAGGCCCCGCCGCAGGGCCCGCGCGCGCTCGGGGGACTCGCCCACCGTGAGGGCGGCCTGCGCCGCCGCCTCGAGCCGCGCGGGCTCCAGCGCGCCCAGGCGCTCGCGCAGCTCGGCCGCGTCGGCGGGCTGGGGCTGGGCGGGGAGCCCCGCTCCCAGGCGCGCGAGCTCAGCGGCCCGCCAGCTCGCGGCCCGGGTCTCGAGGCCAGCCAGCGAGCGCGCCCGCAGCAGGGGCACCGCCGCCAGGGCCAGGCTGGCGCAGAGGGCCAGGGTCAGCGCCACGCTGAGGCCGATCGTGCGCCCCTCGCGCCGCACCGCCCGCAGCGCGCGCGAGGCGAGGCCGGGCAGGCGGGCCGCGACCGGCTCGCCGCGCGCGAAGCAGGCCAGCTCCTCGGCCAGGGCCGCCGCGTCGGGGTAGCGCTCGTTGGGGTCGCGGGCCAAGGCTCGCAGCAGGACGGCCTCCAGGTCGCGGGGGAGCGAGGGCAGGAGCTCGCGCGGCGGGCGCGGGCCGCGCTCGACCGTGGCGCTCAGCACGGCCAGGGCGGTCTGCTCCTCGGCGTAGGGGCGCTGGCCGCAGAGGCACTCGTAGAGGACCGCGCCCAGGCCGTAGACGTCGACGGGCGGGCCGAGGTGGGTGTGGTCGCCGAGGGCCTGCTCGGGCGCCATGTAGTGGGGCGTGCCCAGGGCCACGCCGCTGGCGGTCAGGCGCTGGTCCTGCTCGCTGCGCGCCAGGCCGAAGTCGGTCAGGCGCGGGATCCCGTCGGCGCCGAGGAGCACGTTGTCTGGTTTCACGTCGCGGTGCAGGATCCCCTGCGCGTGCGCCGCGCCGACGCCCTCGGCCACGGCGCCCACGATTCGCACCGCCTCGGCGACAGGGAGCCGCCCGCCGCTGGCGGCCAGGCGCGCGGCGAGGCTCTCGCCGCGGACGTGCTCCATGACGAGGAAGCAGAGCGGCCCCCACGAGCCGGCGTCGTAGAGGGGGACCACGTTGGGGTGGTCGATCTTGGCCAGGGCGCGCGCCTCGGCCACGAAGCGCGCCCGCTCCTCCTCGCCGGCCTGGGGGTCGAGGAGGGTCTTGAGCGCCACGGGGCGCTGGAGGTCGAGGTGCAGTGCGGCGTAGACCGCGCCCATGCCGCCCTGACCGAGGAGGCCCTCGATCCGGTAGGGACCGAGCCGGGTGCCGGGCGCCAGGCGGCCAGCGCTCACGCCGCTCGCGGTCAGCTCGGGGGGCAGCCCGCCCAGGTCCATTCCGTCCACGGCGCCAACCTGGCGAAAATGGGTCGCTCGCGCCACAACACGAGGGTGAGCGTCGAGCTCGAACCACAGGACCGCGCCCTGGCGCACCGTCTGATCCAGCAAGGGCACCTCGAGCCCCGCCAGCTCGAGTGGCTGCTCGAGCAGGAGCGCAAGCGCCGTCAGGCGGGGCGTACCCCTTGGGACCTGCTGCACATGCTCAGCGAGAGCGACTTGCAGCTGGCCGCGGTCGCCAGCCCCCAGCCGGTGTTTGGGCCCTACACCGTGGTCAGCGAGCTCGGCCGCGGCGGCATGGGCCGGGTCTATCGGGCGCGCGAGCGGCGGAGCGGCGACGAGGTCGCGCTGAAGGTGCTCTACCAGGGCGCCGAAGAGGACGAGCTCGCCCGCCTCGAGCGCGAGGCGGAGGCGCTCGCGGCCCTGGATCACCCGCACGTGGTGCGCGTGGTCAAGCAGGGGGCGCTCCCCGACGGGCGCCCCTGGCTGGCGCTGGAGCTGATCGAGGGCGAGAGCCTCGAGGCGCGCCTGCGGCGGGGGCCCCTGCCCCTCAAGGACGCCCTGACCCTGGCTCGCCAGCTGGCCGACGCCCTCGCCCTCGCGCACGCCGGCGGGATCCTGCACCGCGACCTCAAGCCGGCCAACGTGCTCCTGCGCCAGGAGGCCCGCGCAGGGGTGCACGCCATGCTGGCCGACTTCGGCCTGGCCAAGCGGACCCGCGCCCAGCAGCGCAGCCTGACCGAGACCGGCGCGATCCTGGGGACGCCGGCCTACATGGCCCCCGAAATGGTCGTCGGGGAGGGCGAGGTCGATGGGCGCGCGGACGTCTACGGCCTGGGCGCGACCCTCTACGCCGCCCTCAGCGGGAGCGCCCCCTTCAGCGGGCCCACGCCGCTGGCGGTGCTCAACGCCGCCGTCAGCGAGCCTCCCCGCCCGCTGCGGGAGCGGGTGGCCTCGCTGCCCCTCGCGGTCGAGGCGCTCGTGCTCCGCCTGCTGGAGAAGGACCCCGCCCTGCGGCCGACCTCGAGCGAGCTGTGCGCGCTCCTCGACGACCTGCGCCGGCCTCCCCAGCGCGGCGGACGCGGTCTGGGCTACGCCGCGACCTTCCTGGCCGGCGCGCTCTGCGGCGGCGCGCTGTGGGCCGTGGCGGCTTGGCGCACGTCGCAGGGGTCACCCGACGAGCCTCGCGTCGCCGCCTCGCCGCGCGCCTCCCCCGCCCCCGAGCCCGCCGCCAGCACACCTCCTCCTGCCGCGACTCCCGCCTCGCAGCAGGGCCCGCCCCCCGAGCCGCGCCCGGACCTGCTCGAGGAGCACCACCGCGCGCAGAAGCTCTACGAGAGCGGCCGCAAGGCCGAGTCGCTGCGCCTGCTCCGCTCCCTGGCCCGGCGCGGTCACCGCAACTCCATGGCGACGCTGGGGATCCTGATCACCAAGGGCAGCGTGGAGGGCCTCGACCCGAGCGAGGGGCGGGACCTGCTCCGCGGCGCCGCCGAGTTGGGGCACGACCACGCGATCGTGGAGCTGACGAGGCTCCTCGCGCGCGAGGGCCGCGGCGCCGAGGCGGTCGAGTGGATTCGCCCCCTGGCCGAGCGCGGCGTCGAGACGGCGGAGCAGCTGCTCGGGCGCCTGCTGCTCGGCGTGGCCAACGCCCCGCGCCAGCCGCGCGAGGCGCGCCGCTGGCTCGCGCGCTCGGCGGAGCGCGGGGACGAGACCGCGACCCTGAACCTGATCGAGCTCCTGCTCGAGGAGGACCCCCCGGCGGCGGAGCGCTGGCTGAAGCAGGCCGTCGAGGAGCGCGACCTGGGCGTGGCTC